>CETH01060921.1_pt1 | contig 16124 bp, 16 predicted proteins | sample 361461 | NCBI WGS metagenome assembly CETH01 (sample SAMEA2622695, study PRJEB7988) | marine metagenome | isolation source: saline water (ENVO:00002010), including
TAGCATCTCCTCTACTATAAAAGAATATAATTTAATTGCTAAAAAAAAACTTAGTCAAAATTTTATTTTAGACATGAATTTAACTAATAAAATAGTAAGATTAAGTAGCAGTGTTAAAAATAATACAATAATTGAGATAGGAGCAGGGCCAGGAGCGTTAACTAGGTCAATACTTTTAAACGGAGCAAAAAAAGTAATTGTTATAGAAAAAGATAAAAGATTTTTGAATGCTCTCGAAATATTAAATACTGCTTCCAATAATAGGGTATTTATAGAGAATACAGATGCACTTAAGATGAATTTTAAACTATTAATGAAAAAACATGATGTAAATCAAGCAGAAATAATTGCTAATCTGCCCTACTCAATAGCTACTAAACTACTTTTAAACTGGATACCTTTTCCAAAAGGAATTAATAAAATGACATTAATGTTTCAAAAAGAGGTGGCCGAAAGAATTGTTGCAAAACCTGGTTCTAAAAAATATGGAAGACTATCTATACTATTAGGTATAATGACTGATTCTAAAATTCTAATGAATATTTCACCTTCAGCCTTTAAACCAAAACCAAAAATAAGTTCTTCAATTATTCAAATAAAACAAAAAAAGTTAAATAAACATTTTGATAAAATAATTTTAGAAAAAATTACTCAAATATTATTCAATAAAAGAAGAAAACAAATTAAATCTTCCTTATCTAAATTTGGTGATCCAATTAAAATATGTAATTTATTAAATATACAACCAAATCAAAGGCCAGAAGAATTAACACTAAAAAATTATGAAAAGCTCGCCTACATAATATCTAATTATCAAGACTTATAGTTCTAACAAACTCTCCCAAACCAATTTGCCTTATCCTTTTCATCCTTTCAGAATGAAGTATACCTAAAACAGTCTTCACGCTTGCATTTAAATCCTCATTAATTATAACATAATCATATTCTGCCCAATGAGTTATTTCTGAAGTTGCTTCTCCCATTCTTTTTTTAACTATCTCGTTAGAATCTTGGCCTCTTTTTTTTAATCTACTTTCTAATTCTTGTTTAGATGGAGGCAATATAAAAACAGAAACAATATCCTCGCCCATTTTCTCTCTAAGCTGCTGAGCTCCTTGCCAGTCAATATCAAATAATAAATCTTTACCTTCATTAATTTTAGTTTCTACTAGCGATTTATCAGTACCATAATAATTATCAAAGACTTTAGCATGCTCTATGAATTCATTTTTATTTAACTTATTATGGAATTCATTTATTGAAACAAAATTATAATCTATACCAGAAATTTCATTGGGTCTTTTTTTTCTTGTAGTGGTGGAAATTGACAAAGATAAATTTTTATCTAAATTTAGTAATACTTTGCATATGGAACTCTTCCCAGCTCCTGAAGGAGAAGATAAAACCAACATTACGCCTTTATTTTTTCTTAGGGTTTTCATTTAATTTACTATAAATATAAAACGATAATTAAACAATTTTATTTTTTATATACTCTTTTAATATTTTTTAAATGTTCTTTATAAGTTTCTGAAAAGAGATGACCTCCATTGCCATCTGCCACAAAATAAAGGTTTTCACTTTTTTCAGGGTACAATACTGCATAAAATGATTCTATACCGACATTACATATTGGAGTGGGTGGCAAGCCATAAATTATATATGTATTCCATTTGTGGCTAATTAATAAATCACTTTTTTGTAATGGTTTTTCTTTATAAACAGTTTTATTTATTCCATAAATTACTGTTGGATCAGATTGTATCTTCATCCTTATTTTTAATCGATTTAAAAATACAGAGGCTATTTTAGGTTTTTCTTTACTTAATTTTGCTTCTGCTTCTACTATTGATGCTAAAATAAGCACTTCTTTTTGACTATTAAGAACTTTATTTGTTTTCCCCTTATATTCTGCATATATTTTGCTATATTCCTCATTAGCTTTATTCTTCATAATTTCTAAAAGATTTTTGATTTTGGTATCTTTAGATATAAAGTATGTACTGGGAAAAAAATCACCTTCTTCATAGTTATCAAGACTTTTAAAATCGGGAAAATATTTTTGCAGCAAAGAATGAATTTGTTTATTTGAATAACACTCAGGAATAATAATTTTATATAATTTTACATAATTTTTATATAGCTTATCTAAAATATCTCTATTGGTAGTTTCTGAATTAAATAAATATTCTCCTGCCTTAAGTGATTTTGATTTACCAGAAAGAAAAGAATAAACTATAAAGGCGTATTTGTTATTTATAATATTACTATTTTCTAAAATACTGACAATTTCAAATAATGAACTTGATTTAGGTATTTCAATAGTAATATTTTTCTTTAAATTAGAATATTCATTTGGATATAAAAGGACTAATTTTAACAAAAATATACATAAAAATACAATAATTGAAATTATTAAAAATTTATATTTTATTATCTTAAACTTTTTAATTAAATTATTTAACCTTACCTACAATTAAAGAAGCATTTGTACCTCCAAAACCAAAAGAATTAGATAATGCCATATTAACTTTTTTTTCTTTTGCCTTAAGAGGAACCAAATCAATACCATTAGCACCGCTACAAGGATTCTCTAAATTGAGCGTAGGAGGTATTATATCGTTATATACACTAAGTATAGAAAATATTGCTTCTACGGCGCCAGCAGCGCCTAACATATGCCCTACAGAGGATTTTGTAGAACTGATAGACAAATTTGAAATATTCTCTTGAAATAATTTTTTTACAGCTCCTAACTCTATTTCATCCCCTAAAGGTGTTGATGTTCCATGAGCATTAATATAATTTATTTCATTTATAACTAAACCTCCGTTTATGATTGCAGCTTGCATAGCTCTATATCCACCATCTCCATCTTCGGCAGGAGCAGTAATATGATAAGCGTCGGCAGATAAACCATAACCTAATATTTCAGCATAAATTTTTGCTCCCCTAGATTTTGCATGCTCGTAATCCTCTAAAACTACACAGCCAGCTCCTTCACCCATAACAAATCCATCTCTTCCTTCATCCCAAGGTCGAGATGCAGATGTAGGATTTTCATTATAACTAGTTGATAAAGCTCTTGCTGCAGCAAAACCACCAATACCTAAACGCGTAATAGCAGCCTCTGATCCTCCTGCCACCATAACATCTGCTTCATTAGCTCTAATTAATCTAGTAGCATCTCCAATTGCATGAGCCCCAGTAGAACAAGCAGAAACAACCGATAAATTTGGACCTTTAAACTTATTTCTAATCGATACTTGCCCAGAAGCTAAATTTATTAAACATGAAGGGATGAAAAAAGGGCTTAATCTTCTTGGTCCTTTTTCTTTTAGAACTAATGTGGCTTGCTCAATAGTAGAAAGTCCTCCAATACCAGAACCTATTAAAACTCCTGATCTGAATGAATCTTCGTCACTTTTTGCTTCCCATTTACTATCTTTAATGGCTTGATCAGCAGCATCAATAGCAAATAAGATAAATCTATCAACTTTTCTTTGCTCTTTTAATTCAAGACACCTGTTAGGATCAAAACCATCCTCTTGTTCTGCACTAGGTACATGTCCAGCTATTTTTGCAGGTAAATCCTCAACATCAAAGCCTTCTATCTTACTAATACCAGACTCAGCACTTATTAGCTTATCCCAAGATTTATTAACGGATCCTGCAAGAGGAGTAACTAGTCCTAAACCAGTAACAACTACTCTTCTCATAAAAATAAATCTCCCAATTAACTAAAGATTAAGAATTTTGACTCTCTATAAAGCTTATAGCGTCCTTTACAGTAGTAATTGTTTCTGCAGCATCATCTGGTATTTCAATACTGAATTCTTCTTCAAATGCCATAACTAGCTCAACTGTGTCCAAGCTATCAGCTCCTAAATCATCTATAAAACTAGAATTTTCAGTAATTTTATCTTTTTCAACACCTAGATGTTCCATTACTATATCAATTACTCTTTCAGAAATGTCACTCATTTATTGTATTCCTCATTTAAGTTATAAAACTATAATTATTTATGTTCTCACAAATTATTTATATATATTCAAGTATTTTTTTTCTTTTTAATAATAATTAAAAAATAATAATATATCTATACTTTTTAGATCATAGCTAAACCACCATTTAAATGAATTGTGGAACCGTTTATATAAGATGCTTCATCAGAAGATAAATAAACTGCTGCCGCTGCAATATCTTCTGGCAGACCAAATTTTCTTGAAGGAATTTTTTCTAGTAATGCATTTTTTTGATCTTCATTTAATGCATCAGTCATCGAAGTTTTAATAAAACCAGGAGCTATGCAATTTACAGTAATGTTTCTGCTAGCTACTTCTAAAGCCAATGATTTGGTCATACCTACTAACGCTGCTTTTGACGCAACGTAATTAGATTGACCTGGATTACCTGTAAAACCAACTACAGAACTTATCTGAATGATTCTGCCAAATTTTTTTTTCATCATATTACGCATTACAGATTTAGATAGAAAAAATGATGCATACAAATTAGTAGCTAATACGTCATCCCACATCTCTTCTGACATTCTCATAGCAAGTTGATCGTAAGTTATACCGGCGTTATTAACTAAAATATCTATATTACCAATTTCTTTTTCTACATTGCCTACTAAATTCTTTAAGTCTTCTCTTTGTTTTAAGTTACATATAACCTGACTATAAGACATAGAGGATTTTTTATTAATATTATTTAATTTATCCTCATTAGTTCCAGTGATACATACTTTTGCTCCTTGTTTATTTAAAGCAAAAGCTATAGCCTCTCCAATTCCTCCAGAGGCCCCCGTTACAAGCGCAGTTTTATTTTCTAAATTGAACATTAAATTTTGTATATATTAAATTCATCTAACTCTCAAGAATATTAATATAATTTTCAATATTAGCTATATTTTGAATTGAGTTAGAATTCACTGATTTATTAATTCTTTTTACTAAACCTGATAAAACATTACCTGAACCTAGTTCTATAAAATTTTCTGCTCCTAAATCGCACATTTTATTAATACTTTCTCTCCATCTTACTGTGCTAGTAATTTGTTCTATAAGACTTACTTTTATCTTATTTATCTCAGTTAATGGTGCCGCAGAAACATTATTAATTAAAATTAATTTTGGACTTGTTATTTCTAGGTCGTTAATAAATTTTTCCATATTTTCTTTTGCTTTTTCCATTAATCTACAATGAAAAGGGGCACTAACTGGCAATTTGATTGCTCTTTTTATTCCTAAAGACTTATGATCATTAATTACATTATCAACAACAGTGTTATGTCCAGAAATTACAAATTGTCCAGGTGCATTGTCATTCCCAATATCAATAATCTCATCATTTTTTACATAAATAGATCTAATTTCTTCAATTATATTGATATCTACACCAATTAAAGCAGCCATGGCTCCAATATTTACTGGAACAGCATTCTGCATAAATTCCCCTCTTAATCTTAATATTATAGCTGCATCTCTAAGTCTAATAGATCTCGCGCTAACTAAAGCTGAATATTCCCCTAGAGAATGCCCAGCAGTAAATTTACCAATTTCTGATAAATTCTTACCAAGCATGTCTTCTATCACTCTTACTATAGCAAAAGAAACAGTCATTAAAGCTGGTTGAGTATTTATTGTTAATTTTAATTCCTCTTCATCACCATTAAATATAATACGAGATAAATTAATAGATAAAGCATCATCAACCTCTTGAAATACTTCTTTAGCAACTTGGAAATTATCATATAAATCTTTTCCCATTCCAACCCTTTGTGATCCTTGGCCAGGGAAAATAAATGCATTAGTCATAAGTAAATCCTTTAAAAAATATTTAAGTATTGATAAAATTTTAAACTAATTATTGTTATCTTTATACTTTTTTTTATAACTTATTCATAAGAAAGCTTGCCTAAATAGTAATTTTAGGTTACGTAAACTCTCCATATAAGTTAAATTTGAATGAGAAAGACAAAACATGGCATTTTATGAAAGTATATTTATTGCACGACAAGAACTAGGCGAAAAAGAATTAGAAAACACTGTAGATAATTTTAAAAATATTTTAGAAAAAAATGATGCTAATTTAGTTGATACAGAGTCATGGGGATTAAGAAATTTAGCATATAAGATTGAAAAAAATAAGAAAGGACATTATGTAGTCTTAAAAATTGATGGTAATGGCTTAGCAATACAAGAATTAGAAAGAAATATGAGAATAGATGAAAATATAATAAGGTATTTATCTTTAAAAACAGAAGAAATAAATACTGAGCCTTCTATTTTAGCAAAAAAATCATCGGAAAATTAATTAAATTATAGTAGGAATTATAGGAGTAGTATTTTGCAAAAAGATAATAAAAAATTTGAGGATAACGATTCTACTGGATCTAAGCCTTTTTTTAGAAGAAAAAAAACTTGTCCATTTAGTGGCCCAGAAGGAATACCTATAGACTTTAGAGATACTAGAACATTAAGTAAATTTGTGTCCGAAAGAGGTAAAATTATTCCAGCTAGGATAAGTGCTGTTTCCGCACCCAAGCAAAGAAAACTAGCACAAGCTATTAAAAGAGCTCGAGTTTTAGCTCTTATTCCATATCTTGAAAGATAAAGTTTTTATATAGGATTGTTTAATGCCGTTTAAGGCTATATTAAATTCTTTAATAGCAAGTTTAATATCATGTTTATTTGCTGTTGGCTTTAAATATTTAGGAATCTATTTAATAGTTTTATCTTATTTTTCATCTTTACCAATATTTATTTCTGCTTTTTATTTTGGGTCAGCTGGAATATTTTTAACCTCAATATGTAGTATTTTCATAATAACCTCTATTACATCTTTTTATGTTGGAATATTATTTTTTATTACAAATATACTACCTGTTACTTTAATAATATTTGAAAAAGCAAAAAATAAGCTTAGTTATCTTAATTTTATATCTAAAATTACTCTTATCAATTCAGTATTTTTTATTATCTTTAGTTTTACTTATAAAGATAAAATTAAAAATATTACGCAAAGCATAACAGATCATTTAAATCAAAATTTAAATAGTAATATTATTATTGATCAATCAATTTTAGATTTAGCCCCTTCAATTATGATATTTTCTTGGAATATAGTTTTAATAGTGAATTTAATGCTATCAAGAACAATATTAATTAAATTCTTTAACAAATCGACTAATTTTTCAGACAAATTGATAGACTTAAAATTACAAAAATGGATGATAACATTATTTATTATTTTCTTGATACCTGCTTCTTTAATTAATAATGAGAATGGAGTATTATTTAGATCCTTAACATTAATTTATTCTATACCTGTTACTATTCAAGGGCTAGGAGTAATGCATGTATTCTTTAAAAATAAAAAAATAAGTGATTTTTTTATTTATACATTTTATAGTGTAATTTTTCTGGTACCAATAGCGCTTCCAATAATAACGGCAATTGGAGTTCTAGAATCTGTATACAATTTTAGAGATTTAAAATTTAAAAAAGTTAATAGAAACATTGATTAGATGAATAATTAGTATAAAGTCTTTTAAAAATTATTATTAGGAGTAAAAAATGGAAGTTATTCTTTTAGAGAGAATTGAAAAAATAGGAAAATTAGGTGATGTAGTAAAGGTAAAGGATGGCTTTGCTAGGAACTATTTGCTTCCCCAAAATAAAGCTCTTCGTGCAAATAAAGAAAACCTTTCCGTATACGAAAAAGAAAAAGAAAAATATGAAAAACTAAATAAAGAAAAACTCTCAGCTGCAGAAAAAATAGCATCAAATATGAAAGATGTAAGTATCAATATTATAAAACAAGCCAGTGATTCAGGACAGTTATATGGTTCTGTTAGTACTAGGGATATTTCAGATGAACTAAATAATCAAGGACATAAAATTGAAAAAAGGCAAATAGTTCTTAAGTCAGTAATTAAAACTGTAGGACAACATGAAGTCAGAGTAGTAATTCATCCAGAACATATCATTAATATTAAGGTAAATATCGGACGAACATTAGAGGAACTTACTTTTAAAGCTGAAGAGATTGAAAACTTAGCAGAGGAAAACGTTACAAAGAAAAGTGCTGAGTCTTTTACTGAAGATAAACCAAAAGATGATGAAAATTTATCAGGGAAAAGTGCTGATGCTAAAAGCACCGAATCTTTAGCTGAAAAAAAATTAAAAGATGATTAAAAAGAATAAAACTGACTTCTAATAAATAGTTAAATTATAATTATAAATTAAGTAAAATAATTATTCACATAATTAAGACAATTAACGTAATCCACATTTTATAGTTTAATATTTTTATGATATTAATTATGCATGTTGAATAATATTGAAAATCTCAATAGCCCTAATAGTAGGAACCAAAATATAAATTCTTTACCTCATTCTATAGAGGCAGAAGAAACATTATTAGGATCTATATTAGTTGATAATGAAATATATAATAGAATTACATATGATCTTTCATTAAAAAGTGAACATTTTTTTGTCCCTGTTCATGGGAGAATTTTTGAGGCTATTCAAAAATTAATAAATAATGGGCAAGTTGCAGATTCTATTACACTTGATCAATATTTTGAAAAAGATCCTGCCCTTATAGAAATAGAAGGAACTAACTATTTAATTAAGCTAAGCGAAGCATCAGATATAGCACCAAATTCAGAACACTACGCAAAATTAATATACGATTTATCTTTAAGACGTGAATTAATTAGACTTGCCCATGAAGTGGCGTCAAAAGCATCTAGTCCTAGTATTGATGAAAGTGCTAATTCTCAGATTGAAATGGCCGAAAGTAAATTATTTACTCTTGCTGAGACAGGAGAAACAAATAAAGGCCCTTTGTCTTTCTCAGATTCGATAGCTGAAGCAATTTCTAGCGCAGAAACTGCTCATAATAGGGATGGAAAATTATCTGGTATAACTACTGGTTTAAAATCTATGGATGAACTTTTAGGAGGATTACATAACTCGGATTTGATAATAGTGGCTGGAAGACCAAGTATGGGAAAAACTGCCTTAGCAACAAATATAGCTTTTCAAGCAGCTAAGAAAGTTAAAAATGAAAAAGATAACCCTATTCTTTTTTGTTCTCTTGAGATGTCTAGCGTACAACTCACTAATAGAATTTTAGCGGAAGAAGCAAAAATATCCTCTGAAAAAATTAGAAGAGGCCAACTCAGTAATGATGAATTTATTAATTTAGTGAGAGCTAGTCAAAATATTCAGGAAAGAAAATTGTTTATAGATGAAACTCCTGCTTTATCTGTTCCCCAATTAAGAACAAGAGCTAGAAGAATAAAAAGAATCCATGGTGGCTTAAAATTGATTATATTAGATTATTTACAACTTATGAGCGCCATAAATATATCTAATAATAGAGTGCAAGAAATTTCTGAAATCACCCAAGGCCTAAAAGCTATTGCAAAGGAGCTAAATGTTCCAGTTGTTGCATTAAGTCAATTGTCAAGAGCTGTGGAGCAAAGAGAAGATAAAAGACCACAGCTAGCTGATTTAAGAGAATCAGGAACTATTGAGCAAGATTCAGATGTTGTAATGTTTGTTTATAGACAATCGTATTATGAAGAAAGAGCTGAACCAAGAAAAACTAGCACAGAAACAGATGAAAAATTTCATAATCGTTATCTTGAATGGCAAGAAACTCTTGAAAAAGTGCAAAATACTGCTGATGTGATAGTGGCAAAACAGCGTCACGGTCCAATTGGTAATATAAAGCTTCATTTTGAGCCTGCATTAACTAAATTTTCTGATTTGGCAGAAGATTATAGGAAAGATAATGGAAATTAATAAGGCTAGTAAGAATATCAAAAATAAATATAAAAAATATTTATTTCAAAATGGTAATTTGTTCTTAATAAGTAAAAAAAATATAAAATACAACTCTAATATTATTTCAAAAAAATCTAAAAATGCAGTAATAAGCCCTGTTATTAAAGCCGATGCTTATGGAATGGGAGTTTTATCAATTACAAGTATTTTAATAGAATTAGGTTATAAAAAGATGTTTTTAGCAAATATAGCTGAAGGGATAAAATTAAGAAAAAAATTTAAAAATATTGAACTTTTCATATTAAATATAGGAAAACCATTTAACGTTAAAATCTTAAAAAAATATAATTTAATTCCAGTCATTAACTCATTAGAAGAAATAAAAATATGGATAAAAAATAGTACAAAAAAGGATAGCTGTATTTTACATATTGATACAGCAATGAATAGATTAGGCATTTCTTATACAGAAATATTAGATAAAAAAAATGAAGTATTATTTAATAAATTAAATATAAAATATGTAATGACTCACTTAGCTTGTGCTGAAGATACAAAAAATATGTTAAACTTCAAGCAATTAAAAGAAATTAAAAAATGTACAAAAATTCTTAGTAAAATTTCAGAATGTTCTATTAAATCTAGTATATGTAACTCCTCAGGACTATGGCTCGGTTCAAAATATATACTAGATGTTGTGAGACCAGGAGCTGCTTTTTGGGGAATTAATCCTCATAATACAAAACAAAACCCATTGAAAGAAGCTGTTTCCCTTTATGCACAAATAACTCAAATAAAAAAAATATCTAAAAATTCATCAATAGGTTATGGACAAACAGTAAAAATGAAACAAGATAGTATAATAGCTACTATTTCGATAGGTTACTCACATGGCTTCTCACGACTTTTATCTAATAAAGGGTCAGTATATATAGGAAATAAAAAAATAACTATATTAGGCAGAGTATCAATGGATCTTACAGTTATCGATATTAGCAAATTAAAATATGATGAAGTAAGAACTGGAGATTTGGTAGAAATTTTTGGACCAAATAGAAGTTTAGAAAAATTTGCTAAGGAGAATAAAACGATACCTTATGAAATATTGTGTAATATGGGTAAGAATATTCCTAAAATAATCGTATAATTATAATTAAAAGAGTATAAAGTATTCATAAAATATAAATTAATAAGAAATTTTTTATAATGGAATTTAATAATATAAATATCAATTTACTAGATATAGTATTATTTGTAAGTATGCTGGTTTCTTTAGTTATTGGATATAGTAGAGGTTTTGCAAAAGAAACTCTTTCAATTATAAATTGGTTATTAGCAGCTTGGATTGCATTTAAATATTACTCTGACTTAAATTCTATTACTATAGAATATATAGATTCTAATATTGTAGCTGATGCAATTTCTTTTGGTATATTATTCTTGTTATCTATTATTACCCTGACATTTTTATCTAATTTTATTTCTAAAAATATTAAAAATTCATTACTAGCTCCACTAGATAGATTATTGGGAATGATTTTTGGTGTAATAAGAGCCATTATCTTAGTTGTAGTATTATTTATAGCTGGTAATCAGACAATATGGGTAAATAATACAATACCTAAATGGATGTATGAATCATATAGCTATCCAATAGTTATATCTATTACTAATAATTTAAAAAATATTTTGCCTAATGAATTTTTTGCTATAGACATAAAGGCAATAGATATACAAAAACTTAACATAAATGAATTAATAGATAAAAATAAGTTATTTAATGAACCTGAATTATATAAAGGCATTGAAAATGAAAGTAGTTATACACCTGCAGAAAGAGAACAGATGAATAGATTAAATAATATTGAAACAATTGATACAAATAATAAAGATTAGACTTTGGAAAGTATAAATAATTTAATAGTACAAAATAAATATAAATTAAATAGAGAATATTAATACCTATGTGTGATGATAAACTTAAAGAAGAATGTGGAGTATTTGGTGTCTTTGGACATCCAGATGCAGCAGCACTTACTGCTTTAGGTTTACACGCTCTTCAACATCGCGGACAAGAAAGTGCAGGTATAGTGTCTTTTGATGGCAAAAACTTTAATAATGAGCCTTATATGGGATTAGTAGGAGATCATTTCACAAAGGCATCAGTAATAGATAGACTTCCGGGAAATTCAGCATTAGGACATGTTAGATATTCTACCACAGGTAATACCTCTCTAAAAAATATTCAACCTTTATTTGCTGATTTAATTGGAGGTGGTATCGCATGTTCGCATAATGGCAACCTTACAAATGGAATAGAACTAAGAAAAAATTTAGTTAAAAAAGGTGCTATATTTCAATCTACTACAGATACAGAAGCCCTTTTGCACCTGATAGCCCAAAGTAAAAAATCAACAATGATAAAAAAAATAATTGATGCTTTGTTTGAATTAGAAGGCGCGTATAGTATTGGACTTTTAACAAATAAAAAATTAATAGCAATAAAAGACCCTCTTGGAATTAGACCATTGGTAATGGGAGAATTAAAGGGAGCTAAAATTATAGCCTCTGAAACATGCGCATTAGATATTATAGGTGCTAAATATATAAGAGACATTGATAATGGAGAAATTGTTGTGATGGACAAAAATGGCGTTAAATCTTATAAGCCATTTAATAAAATTTCCGCGAGACCATGTATTTTTGAATACATATATTTTGCAAGACCAGATAGTGTTATGAATGGAAAAAATATATATGATTGTAGAAAAAAAATGGGACGACAATTAGCTTTAGAACTTAAAACTGATGCAGATTTAGTGATTCCAGTTCCAGATTCAGGAGTACCAGCTGCACTTGGTTATTCAGAAGCGTCTAAAATTCCATTTAACCTTGGAATAATCAGAAATCACTATGTAGGTAGAACTTTTATAGAACCCACACAAACAATTAGACAATTAGGAATTAAATTAAAACATAATGCAAATAGATCAATTATTAAAAATAAAAAAATTGTGTTAATAGATGACTCTATAGTTAGAGGTACTACAGCCATAAAAATTGTTGAAATGATGAGAAATGCTGGAGCTTCAGAGGTTCATATGAGAATTTCTAGTCCTCCAATTAAATATCCTGATTTTTATGGTATTGATACACCTAGTATAAGTGAATTAATAGCTTCTCAAAATTCCACTGAAGAAATTAGAAAAATGTTAAAACTTGATAGTTTGCACTTTCTGTCTTTGAAAGGGCTTTACCAATCTATGGGGCACAAAAATAGAAATAATAAAAATCCTCAATATACAGACCATTGCTTTACAGGAGATTATCCTACCAAGCTAGTAGACAGGGATGACGGAGCTTTAAAAAATCAATTATCTCTATTAAATGATAAGTAGGGTAATTGTGAATGGTTAAACGAATTGCACTAGTTGTAGGAGCAACTGGAACACTCGGTAAAGCTATAACTAAAAATTTAATTTCTAAAAATATTCAATTGATATTAGTGGCTAATAATTCTGATAGATTAGAAAAGCTATATGAAGAAATAATAGATAAAGCTTTATTAAGACCAAAAATAGTACCCCTAGACCTTAATCATAGTAGGTCTATAGATAAATTAGGTGGTGTAATTTTTGATAAATATAAAAAATTAGATATACTTATTAACTGCTCTTCATTCTATCCTAAACTAAGCCCAATTAATCACATATTACCAAAGGAATTTAACAAAATAATTAATATTAATATAACAGCTAATTGGCAACTAATTAGATCATTAGACCCACTACTTAGATATTCAAAATATGGAAGAGCTTACTTTTTCATATGCAAACAAAAGACATATCTTGAACCATATTTTAGTTCATACGCTTTAAGTAGTAATGCTATAGAATCTCTAATAAATAGTTGGAAAAAAGAAATTACAAAAACTAATATTAAGGCTAGTGTATATGATCCAGGGCCTATAAATAGTAAACTAAGAAATAGTGCTTTTCCAGGAGAAATTAAAGAAAATATTGACACTGCTGAAATAGCTTCAGCAAAGTTTATTAAAATTTTAGAAAATAGTTATAAATCGTGAATAAATGGATTTTTACTATTTTTAAAAATAAGTCTTATCGGAATACCCTGTAAATCAAATTCATCTCTAATATTATTTAATAAATACCTTTGATAAGAATCATTAAAATCTCCATTTAAATTAGAAAAAAAAGTAAATGTAGGTGGTCTAATACTTGTCTGGGTGCAATATTTAATTTTTATAACTCTTCCTGACTTTAAAGGTGGTGGATTTATTTGTTGAATTGTATTTAGCCATTTATTTAATTTTGAAGTAGAAATTTTTATATTCCATTTTTTATATATAGACATTGCAGATTCCATCAAATTATTAATGCCTTTTTTATTTAATGCTGAAATTTCTATTAAATATACTCCTTTTAATTGGGATAAAGTCTTATTTAATTTATTTCTTAATGCAGCTCTTACTTCTTCCTTATTAATTACAATATCCCATTTATTTGCGGCAATAATCAAAACTCTACCCTCCTCTATAACATGACTAGCTATAGCTAAATCCTGACGAGATAATGCTTCATTACAATCTAAAACCAATATTACTATTTGAGCATATTTTACCGAATCAATTGAAGATTCTACAGATAATTTCTCGATTTTATCAATTATCTTACTTTTTTTTCTAATACCTGCAGTATCTATAAGTTGAATATTTGAACCTTTCCAATCAAAGTCTATCATTACTGAATCTCTAGTCACACCTGGTTGATTACCAGTTAAAACAATATTCTTACCCATTAAGGTATTAATTAAAGTAGATTTTCCACTATTGGGCCTACCTACTATAGCTAATCTTATATTATTGTCTTTAATATTATTTTTTTCACTAAAGTTATTTATATTTTTCATTAATACAGATAAATTGCCTTCTAATGTACCGAATCCTATCCCATGTTCTGCTGAGATAATTAGTGGATCACCAAATCCTAATTTTATGGCCTCATAAGCTTGATTTTTTTGAGTTTCTGATTCAACTTTATTCCCAACTAATAAAATAGGACATTTAATCTTTCTTAAAATACTTGCACAGGAATAATCGAATGGCATTATTCCGGATCTAGCATCAAACATAAATATAATAATATCTGCAATATTTATAATAGATTTTATCTTATCAGTTATATCTTTACTTAACTCATTTTTATTATTTACTTCGTCAAACCCTGCTGTATCATAAAGCATAAACTCTAATTTTCCTAAATTAGCTTTAAGACCTTTATTATCTCTAGTGACACCAGGTATATCAGCTACAATTGCTGCTTTTCTCTTTATAAGCCTATTAAATAAAGTGGATTTACCCACATTAGGCCGTCCAAAAATAACTACTTTAGGTAACATCAGTATTCCTATCGATAAACTACTATTTCTGCATCTTCCGTATAGAAAATTATATGCTCATTGATTATAATAGGAGATATAAAAATTGGTGAATCTAATTTAAATAATTTAATATAGTCGCCGCTATTACTGTCTATTTTTAATACGCTTCCATCATAACAAGTAAGTATAATATTATCATTGGCTAAAATAGGAGTAGAACAAACGGGAGTATCATCAGATTTTGGATTTATAGTTTCAGAGATATTAGAAATCCAGCGAACTTCACCACTATTTTTGATTAAATTTATAACTCTCCCATCATTACTAGTAATAAAAACTGAATCACCATTAACTATAGCATCACTTGAAGTTTTTATGGGCACTTCCCAGAGCAAAGTCCCACTTATTAAATCTAATACAGCAAATTTTCCCGATAATGAAGAGGCAAAAACTAAACCATCATTTATTACCGGACCTGAATCAATATCAGTTAATTCTAAGGATCCTGATATTGCTCCCTCTATTACTAATGATGAGTTCCATATTAATGAGCCTGTTAAAGGATCTAAAGCTAAAATCTCTCCTGTATTACTTGGAAATATAACTATATCATTATTAACTGCTGGTGCCGAAGACCCATTTGATATCGCAGATACATGTGAAGCACTATATCTCCATAGTTCAGTTCCAGTCAAAATATCTAATACATATAACTCATTATTTACGGTCATTTGATATATCAATTCGTTATTAATAGTAGGAGCACCTTGCACAGGTCTATATATATTTTTCTTCCATATAATTTTTCCATTAATTGCATTTATCTTTATTATTTCTCCATAAGAAGAAGAAATAATTAGACTATCTTCAAATAAAGCTAATCCTCCATCTATATTAGAATTTATACTTTCCTC
>CETH01116293.1_pt1 | contig 16121 bp, 20 predicted proteins | sample 361461 | NCBI WGS metagenome assembly CETH01 (sample SAMEA2622695, study PRJEB7988) | marine metagenome | isolation source: saline water (ENVO:00002010), including
TCACCTTTCTTAAGTTTTGTTTTTCTATAAGAAATAAAAAATTCACTTAAAGAAAAAATTTTTTTTTGATTTTTTCCTTGAACAACTATTTTCGCATCTAGAGTTAGCAATAGAGGTAGTGTATCTCCAATAGGTGAGGCTGTTGCAATATTTCCTGCGATTGTACCAACATTTCTTATTTGTAAAGACCCATATCTTTTTAATATATCGTGAAAATCTAAAAAATAATTTTTAATAAGGTTTTGGAACTCTAAAAGTGATGTTGTGGCGCCAATCTCTAATAAGTTTTTATATTTCTTTATAAAATTTAACTTTTCGACAGAATTTAATGAAATAATTGTTTTGATCTCTTTTCTAAATTTTGTAACTTCAAGGGATAGATCTGTGCCTCCGCTCAAGATTTTTGCCTCTGGATATTTATTTAATATTTTTTTTAAATTAGTAATTGTTTTTGGTGCAAAAAATTTTTTTCCACTATTGTTAATTTCGATATCTATACTTTTTATCTTTTTTAATAGATTAATAGTTTTATTTTGATTTTGTTTAAATTTGTCGTGATCGTTTTTATTATTTAAACTTTTTGCAGCATCAATTATAGGCCTATATCCTGTACATCTACATAAATTTCCAGACAATGCTTCGTCGACTACCTCGCTGTTAATCGATCGATTATTTTTATGCATAGAAAATAAAGACATTGTGAAACCTGGTGTACAAAAACCACATTGGGAACCATGGAACTTGATCATTGCTTCTTGCACAGGATGAAGATTATTATCGTCATTCAAATCTTCTACTAAAATTAGCTGTTTTCCATTTAAGATGGGTAAAAAACTTATACATGCGTTTATAGCTTTATAAACTATTTTATTTTTATAAAGTTCACCTAATACTATAGTACAAGCACCACAACCTCCCTCTGCACAACCTTCTTTGGTGCCCGTCAATTTTAAATCGTTACGAATATAATTTAAAATAGTTTTATTTGGATTAGGATTTTTTATCTTTAAAATTTTATTATTTAGTATGAATTGGATTGTATCGGAAACCATTAGCTCCCTCTATAAGTTGAATAACTCCATGGAGATACCAATAATGGAACATGATAATGTTCGTTATTATTCGAAATACCAAATCTTATAACAACGTCATCTAAAAAAGGAGTAGTATCAGATTTAAGAATATTTTTAAAATATTCTCCTATATAAAAAATTAATTCATATTTTCCATTTTTAAAATTTTCATTTTCAATTAAAGGACCTTCGGGTCTTCCATCAGAATTAAGAACTACAGAATTTAACTTTGATCTCTGTTCTCCATTTATATAAAATAGTTCTACTTTTATTCCTTTTCCTGGTTTTCCAGAATAAACATCAAGAACATGGGTAGTTAATTTGGTCATATTGATTATTGTATATTACACAAAAACAAATAATTAATATATTAAAACTTAAAAAAACGTCCACTATGAGCTTAGAAAATGATCTGAACAATTTAAAAAGAGACAAATTTGTATCCTTGTTTGGAGCAATTTTTGAAAAAACAGAATGGATTGCTGAAAAACTTTTGGAACATAAACCATTCAAAGATAAAGATGATCTAATAAATAAAATGTTTCAAATTTATGAGACAACAAAAAAAAATGACATTTTAGATATTTTAAGATCTCACCCTAAATTAGCTATTGAAAAAAACTTAACCCAATTTTCAAGCCAGGAGCAATCACAGGCAAATCTCAAAAATTGTACGGAGGATGAATATGAAGAGTTTAAAATTCTCAACAATGAGTATGAAAAAAAATTTGGTTTTCCATTTATAATAGCCGTGAAAGATAAAACCAAAATCGAAATATTAAATAATTTTAGACAAAGAATTAATAATGATATAGAATTGGAATATAACGAAGCAAAAAACCAAGTAAAAAAAATTGCTCTATTCCGACTAAATGATTTATTTACAAAATGAGAAGAATAAAATTCAAAAGTACTGTTAATTTAGCTGAAACAAAATTTGGCTCTAAGATTATTTATAAAACTGATGAGTTTTTTGGGGCAGCAAATAGAATTCTCAATTCAGCAAAACCAGTTTTCAAAGAAGGTGTTTATGATAACCACGGAAAGTGGATGGATGGATGGGAAACAAGAAGAAAAAGGAAAGGTGGTCATGACTATTTAGTAATAAAACTAGGAAGACCAGGAAAAATATATAATGTAGAAATCGATACATCTTATTTTTCAGGAAATCAACCATCTCAAGCTTCGTTAGAGGCATGTTATTCAAAACAAAATCCTACAAAAAAAACAATTTGGAAAACTATCTTAAATAAAAAAAAACTTGGTCCAGATAAAAACCACAATTTTAAAATTAGTAATCGCTCAACATTTAATTTTATTAAGTTAAATATTTTTCCTGATGGCGGTGTTGCTAGATTAAGACTTAATGGAGTAGTAGATTTAGAAAAAATTAATCTTAGTGGAAAAAATGTAAATCTGAGCTCAATTTTAAATGGATCTACAATTCTTGGTTGTAATAATGAACATTTTGGTAAAGCTGAAAATGTTCTTAGTCCAGGTACCGGGGTAAATATGGGTGATGGATGGGAAACAAGAAGAAGTAGAGGTAAAAATTTTGATTGGATAATTATTAAATTTGGAAAGCCTGGAATAATTAATAAGTTAGAAATTGATACACACCATTTTAAAGGAAATTATCCAGACTCTCTTACAGTTCAATCAGCTTTAATACCAAATAAAATAAATTCGAAAAAAATTTTTACAAATTTCAAAAATTGGAAAACTTTTTTAGGAAAAACCAAATTGAAACCCCATAAAAAACACTTATTTAGAAGTAGTGCCAGTAAAAGAAATAAAATAAATTGTCTTAAAATAAATATTTTTCCTGACGGTGGTATTTCTAGAATAAGAGCCTTTGGGAAAGTAGTAAAATGAAAATAAAGATAAGTCCAAAAAAAGTAACCAAAAAAAACTTTAAAAAATTTGGCCAAATTATCGATACGAGTAAGAAAAAATATTTTAAAATTAATAATGGCTTTGCAAAAAGATATGATAATCTTGGAAAAATAGATACATCAACAAAGAAAGGGAAAACTATAATAAGTATTTTTTCTGCAAAAAAAAGAAATTTTCCCATGAAAGTTGACATGATGGAAAAACATCCATTAGGGAGTCAAGCATTCGTACCTATGAAAGAAACTTCTTTTCTTGTTTTTGTAGCACCAAAAGGCGAAAGACCAAATTTGAAAAAAATAGAATCATTTAGAATACCAAAACAGACGGGTATAAATTTAAACCCTGGAATTTGGCATTTTCCACTCATATCAACAAAAAATATGAATTTTTTAGTTGTGGATAGAAAAGGGAGAGGAAATAATCTAATTATTCATAAATTTAAAAAAGAAAAAATATACCTTTCAAAATGAAAAAAAAATATCCAAGAAATATGCTAGGCTATGGATCGAATCCACCAGAGGTAAAATGGCCAAATAGCTCTAAGATTGCGGTGCAATTTGTATTAAACTATGAAGAAGGTGGTGAAAACTCTATTTTACATGGCGACAAATCTTCTGAAATTTTTTTATCTGAAATAATTGGTGCTAAAGCAATTAACGGACGTCATATTAATATGGAGTCACTTTATGAATATGGTTCGAGAGTTGGTTTTTGGAGAGTGCATAAATTATTTAAAAAATACAATCTTCCTTTAACTATTTTTGGAGTTGGTATGGCTCTTGAAAGAAATCTTGAAATTTGTGAAGAAATGAAAAAATCTAATTATGAAATTGCTTCTCATGGTTGGAGATGGATCGATTATCAAAATGTTTCTAAGTCAATCGAAAAAAAACATATGCAAAAAGCGATTAGTAGTATGATGAAAATTTTTGGTAAAAAACCTGTTGGATGGTACACAGGTAGATGCAGCCCCAATACTTTGGATCTTGTAATTGAAAACGGTAGTTTTTTATATTGCAGTGATACGTATAGCGATGATCTTCCATATTGGGAATTTAAAGGAAAAAAAAAACAACTAATGATACCTTATACTCTAGATAACAATGATATGAGATTTCTGACAAATCAAGGTTTTAATTCTGGTGATCAATTTTTTAATTATTTAAAAGATAGTTTCGATACTTTGTACGAAGAAGGAGAAGACAAACCAAAAATGATGTCAATTGGTTTGCATTGTAGAATAATTGGAAAGCCAGGTAGAATACAATCACTTAAAAGATTTTTAGATTATATTACAAGCTTGGATAAAGTTTGGATTTGTAAAAGAGAAGAAATTGCAAATTATTGGATTAAAAATCACAACTATTAGTACTAATTCATAGAGGCTTCTGAAACGTAGTGAGCCACGGCATCAATTTCATTTTGTGAGAGTATACCTAAATATGAGGGCATTACTCCGGCTCCATTGGTAACTGAAATAATTACTCTTCCTATATCGGGTCTTATTTCGTTCAAATTCGGACCTACATTTGCAACTGAGCCCGCATCTTTAAGTGAGTGACAAGCGGTACAATTTCCCACATTTAAAAAAATATCTTTTCCAAGGTCATATTTATCGTCAGAATGACAATTATTAAATAACAACAAATTTAATATTGATAAAAAGATAAGTTTTTTTTTCATAATCTTAAATAATTATTTAATTTATTCTTCGATTTATTTCAAAAATTATAATAAAACAATCGTTCATAATGAGAATTTTTGATTGTTTCATGTATTTTGACGAAGAAATAGTCCTAGATACTAGGTTAAATTGCCTAAATCAATATGTTGATTATTTTGTTATAATTGAATCCTCATATACTCATAGTGGCGTAAAACGAGACTTAAAATTTAATATTAAAAAATTTGATAGATTTAAAAATAAAATTATTTACAAAATCTATGATGAAATTCCAAATAGAATTTTCAAAATAAATGATAGTGATAGCGAAACTATAAAATCTCATAAATACATTGAAAATGCTATTTTAAGGGAAAATGGTCAACGAAATTACATCCTTGAAGGCATCAAAGACGCAGATGATGAAGACTTGATATTAATTTCAGACGTAGATGAAATTCCAAACTTATCAAAAGTTAATTTTAAAGAAATTAAAGAAAAAATAATTTTATTTAAACAAGACATGTTTTATTATAAATTCAACCTCAAACTGCCTAACATGGAATGGACTGGGACTAAAGGATGCAAAAAAAAAGATTTAATCAGTCCACAGTGGCTAAGAAATATAAAAGATAGAAAATATCCTTTTTTTAGAATTGATACATTTTTTTCAAAAGATAAATATATTAGTGTGAAGATTGTTAAAAATGGAGGTTGGCATTTTTCTAATATAAAAGCACCAGAGGAAATAGAACATAAGTTAAAATCATACTTACATCATCGAGAATTTGACGCAGACTCGTTAAACACTGAACAAATAAAAGATATTATGAATAAAAAAAAAGCTATCTATGATTTAAACGTAGACAAAACAATAAATAAAATAGGAACTGGTGACCAACTTGAAAAATATAAAATAGAAAATTTACCAGAGGAAATTAAATCGAATTTAGATAAATATAAGGAATGGTTAGACTAAAATGAAAAAAGGATACTGGATTAGCTTGTATTATAATGTTGAAAATCCAGAAAATTTAAAACAATACGCGGAGGTTGTTACGCCAATAATAAAAAGTTTTGGTGGGGTTCCACTCATTAGAGGTGGTGATCACAAAACATTTGAAGGAGAAGATTTTATTAGAACAGTTGTTTGGGAATTTCCTAGTTATCAAAAAGCTTTAGAATGTCATAATTCAAAAGAATATCAAGCTGGTTGGGATATCGCTAAAAAAACGACACAAAGACATATGCAAGTTGTTGAGGGTTTTAATATTGAATAGGCTCAGGATCAATACTTCTCCATAGATACCACGTTGCGACAGAACAATAAGGTGTATATCTTTTTTTAAGTAAATTAACAAAATTTTCTGGTGGTAAGTATTTTTTTTTATAATTTTTTGAAATTGCTCTTAACAAACCAATATCTTGAATTGGCCAAATATTAGCTCTATTATATGTAAATAGCAGTATCATCTCAGCTGACCATCTACCAATCTGTCTTAAATTAGATAAATAATTTATAGCTTCCTCATCATTCATTTTTTCAATCAATTTAGGATAAAAAGATTTGTCTAGTGTTTGTTTCGCTAAACTTTTAATTCCTAAAACTTTTTGCCGGCTCAAACCACAGCTCTTTAATTGATTAAAAGTTAAATTAGAAATTGTATTTGCATTTATTTTATTATTACATTTTTTTTTAAATTTTAGAAAAACAGAATTTGCTGCAGCAACACTTATTTGTTGACCAATAATACTTTTACATAATGAAAAAAAAACATCTTTACGAGTTGTCAAATGTGCATCTGGATATCTATTTATTAAATTTTTTATTATTCTATCTTTTTTAGAAAGATATATCTTTGCTTTATTCCAATATACGGGCTGTTTACTCATGTCTTGCAATAGAAACTTGTTTTTTAAGATACATTTCTCTTCTAAAGATTATAAAAGATGAGGAAATAACTAAAAATGCTCCAATTAATGTTTTTATTGTTGGAATTTCACCCCATATAAAATATCCAAAAATTATTGCAAATACTAAAGCTAAATATTTTAAAGGAGTTACTAGGCTTACTTCAGAATATTTGTAAGATTGAGTTAGCCACAAATTTGCTAATCCTCCAAGAATTCCAATCATAGATAATAGAGATAAATCAATCAGGCTTGGCATTTTCCATCCTTGATAAAAAGTTAAAAAACTCAATATCATTATCGAAAAAGAGAAGAAAAAGCCGATTAACCATACAGGTTCGGTTGTAGATAATTTTCTAATTGTGATAGCAACATAAGATAAACCCAAACAAAAAATTATTGGGTATAAATAATAAATATTTAAAGAGGTAAATCCTGGTTCAGAAATAACCACAACCCCAAAAAATCCTATCAGCACTGCTAGCCATCTGTATATACGTACTTTTTCATTTAACAAAAATATTGAAAAAATCGTAGTAAATATTGGTGCAGCAAAGGTAATACTTACAACTGTTGCCAAGGGAAGATTACGAAGTGCAATAAATATAGAAATTAAAGCTATTAAACCTGCAAGACATCTTTTCAAATGTAGAAAAGGCCTGTCAGTTTTATAAAAATCAATAAATCTGTCTTTTGGAATAAGGAACAAGATTGGTATAATGCCACAGAAGCCTCTGAAAAATAAAACTTGGCCAACCGGATAGTCATCAGACCACTTAACGATGACATCCATTAAAGAGAATGCACATACTGATATGAACATGTAAAAAAAACCTAATTGATTTTTGGAAAGCATAAGATTATCTTTAATTTAAAATGAGGAATAATCAATGGAAATAGCTATTTTAGCATTAGGTTGTTTTTGGGGGCCAGAAAAAAAATTTGGTGAAATAGAAGGTATTGTAGAAACGGAAGTAGGATATTGTGGGGGCAAAATGCCTAACACAACCTATAAAGACGTTTGTACAGGAAAAACAGATCATGCTGAAGTTATTAAATTAAAATTTGATCCAAAAATAATATCTTACGATCAAATAATTGAGTATTTTTTTGAATTTCACGATCCAACAACATTAAATAGACAAGGTCCAGATATTGGAACACAATATAGGAGTGAAATATTTTATAACAGTGAAGAACAAAAAAATATTTCCTTATTGAAAATTGAAAATTTAAATGAAAAATTTAAGTCAAAAATTACTACAAAAGTTTCGAAAATTAAAAATTACACTAAAGCTGAAGACTATCATCAAAAATATCTAGATAAAAATAAATTTTAATGTCTATAGTTACTACTGAATGGTTGAAAAACAATATAGACAAAGTAAAAATAATTGATAGTTCATGGCACTTGCCTAATCAAAATAGAAACGCAATTAAAGAATATTATAATGAACATATTATAAATTCTATTTTTTTTGATATAGATAAAAATTCAAGCCAAAAAACTAACTTGCCACATATGTTGCCTACAGCTGAAGTATGGGAAGATATAGTTTCTAATTTAGGAATATCAAATACTGATAATATAATTATATACGATAATTCAGATGTAATTAGTTCTTGTAGATGCTGGTATACTTTTAGATATTTTGGTCATGATGCTTCATTAGTTTCTGTATTAGACGGCGGATTAAAAAAATGGAAACATGAGGGAAAGCCTACTGTTAATTATAAAACAATTATTAACAAAAGTAGATATAGGGCTTTAGAAAAAAAAAAGATGGTAAAATCTAAATTTGAAATTGATAAAAATATAAATTTGAAAAAATTTAAAGTAGTTGATGCAAGAAGTTATGAAAGGTTTAAAGGAATAGTTCCTGAGATAAGACCAAATGTAAAAAGTGGATCTATAGAAGGGTCAAGCTGTTTACCATTTACCAGAATAATAAATAAAAATAATAATACTTTTAAGAATATTGATGAGCTAAATCAAATTTTTAACGAAGTAATAGATACTCAAGATAATAATATAGTTTTTAGCTGTGGTTCAGGTGTTACTGCCTCAGTTTTAGCCCTTGCATATTCCTTGATTAATAATAAATATATTCCTACTATTTATGATGGCTCATGGAGTGAATACGGATTAATTAAATGAAAAGATCAACTAAAATTTTATCAATTGTAATTATTTTCTTTCTAATAATTGCATCGGTAATCATTGCAAGAACAATGATTGGAAATCATTTTAAGAAAAAGTTTGGAAAGATACCGCCGCCAGGAATCATGGTAACAGAAGTAGTGGAAAGTACATTTTTTGAAAAAATTGAAACATTTGGTACAGCCGTATCAAATAGAAATGACTCATTTAGGATAAAAAAGGATGATCTTTTAGATGATTTAGAACTTAATAAATATGTTAATAAAGGCGACATAATAGTAAAACTTAAAAGTGGAGATATCATAGCTCCCTTTGGTGGTGTTGTGGGTTACACAGGTTTAACAGAAGATATATTTGTTTCTGATAAAACAATTATTATTACCCTAGATGATACTAAAATAATTTATTCAGATATAAAAATACCAGAGAATTATTCATCTGTTGTTGAAAAAGGTTTGCCAATAGAAGCAAAAGTGTCCAGTTTTAAGAATAAAACCTTTAACGGCGAAATCGATTTTATTTCAAGCCGAATTAATGCAGATACAAGAAGCTTACTTACAAGAATAAAAATTGACAATTCAGATCTGGAATTAATATCTGGATCTCTTTTAGAAGTCAGTATCATGTTTAATACGAGAAATTCATTGGGTGTGCCAGATACAAGCATTATAATGGAAGGTGAAAAAGCTTTTGTTTATAAAGTATCTCCAGAAAATATAGCTAATAAAATAGAAGTTCAGATTGGCAACCGTAGTCAGGGTAAAATTGAAATTTTATCCGGACTTGATGAAGGTGATGTAATAGTCGCTGAAGGGTTAAAAAAAGTATATCCAAGAGCAAAAATAAATCCAATTGTAGAAGGTGAAGAAAAAAGTCAATCGAGCTGGAAAAAGAAAGAAAATAAAAATTAACTAAATGTTTATTACCGACTTAAGTATTAGAAGACCAGTTGTATCATGGGTAATGTCTTTAATTCTAATTACTTTTGGTATTTTTGTTTTTTGGAAACTGCCAGTTAGAGAATTACCAGCTGGTATACAGCCACCAGTAGTACAAGTTCAAGTAGACTACTCATCAGCAGCCGCACCAATAGTTGATCAAGAAGTAACTCAAGTAATAGAGGATGTAATTGGAGGTGCAGAGGGAATTAAAAATATCGAATCAAAATCAGAAAATGGAAGAAGTACAATTAATATTGAATTTGATACAAGCATAGACCTAGATAATGCTGCTAACGATATAAGAGAAAGGGTGGCAAGAGTTGTTGATAATTTGCCAAGCGAGTCTGACCCACCACAAATATTAAAAAGAGCAGCAGGATTTACAACAACTATGTGGCTAGCGCTTTCATCTCCTACTTGGAGTGATTTAGAACTAGGAGATTATGCTGATAGGTATTTAATAGATACATTTTCAAGTGTTAAAAATGTTGGCAGAATTTTAGTAGGAGGACTTAGAGAACTAAGTATTAGAGTGTGGATAGATCCTGTGAAACTAGCTGCTAATGATTTGACTGTTCAAGAAGTAGAAGGAGCTTTAAGAGGTGAGAATGTTAGACTTCCTGCAGGCACTTTAGAAGCTGATAATATTGATCTAACTCTTAATTTAGATAAGTCCTATAATAACGTAGAAACAATTAAACAATTACCCATAAAAAAAACTAGCAAGCGCACAATTGTTCTTTCGGACATTGCAAATGTGGAATTTGGACCTGTATCAGAAAAAACACTATTTAAAGCACAAAGGAAAGATCAATTAAATTTAAAAACAGTAGGTATTGGAATTTACGCTAAAAGTGGAGCATCAACAGTGGAACTCTCGAGAGAAATCAAAAAAAAGATTAAGGAAGTTAAAAAAACTCTTCCTGATGGTCTAGATCTTGAAATAGCATTTAATAGAGCAACTTATGTGGGGGCTGCAATAAATGAAGTCTACAAGACGCTTATGATTGCTTTCGTCTTAGTAGTATTGATTATTTATTTATTCCTTGGAAATTTAAAAGCTGTAATTGTACCTGCAATTGCTTTACCAGTAAGTTTGATTGCTTCATTCCTGGGAATTTATATTTTTGGATTATCAATAAATATATTTGTTCTGTTAAGTTTTATACTTGCAATAGGAATAATTACTGATGACTCTGTTATAATGACAGATGCAATCTACAGAAGAATAGAAAATGGTGAAACACCATTAGTTGCAGCGTATAAAGGGTCCAAACAAATTACTTTTGCTATTATAGCAACAACTTTAATTTTGATTGCTGTATTTTTACCATTAATCTTTATAGAAGGAATTTCTGGAACTTTATTTAGGGAAACAGCAATTGCACTATCTTTTTCAATTGTTGTATCATCGTTTGTTGCTTTAACTCTTTCTCCAATGCTCGGTAGTAAATTTTTAACTAAAAAAAACAATAAAAATTTTATAATTAAAAAGTTTGAAAGTTGGTTTTTAAACTTTTCAAAATTTTATGAGGAAACATTGTCAGTCACTTTAAACAAAACGAAAACTATTACCTTTTTTATAATATTTGTTGTTATTTCATCAGTTTTACTTTTTAATTTTTCTAAAAAAGAGTTGCTTCCCATGGAGGATAGAGGTGCATACTTAATCATTGGATTTACTGATGAGGGAAGTTCATTTGAATATACTGAGGAAAAAGCTCAAATCATTGAACAGAGATTAATTCCACTTCTTCAAGCAGATGATAGTCCATATGAAAGATTTATTATGCGTGTGCCAGGCTTTGGTACATCTGCAAATTCTTACAATAGCTTCATAATCATTGCGCTACTAGATCATTGGAAAAATAGAAATCAAGATTCTCAAACTGTAATGAGACAAGCAATTGGAAAAATAGTAACCGTACCGCAGGCAGTTGCATTTCCAATTTCCCCACAATCGATTAGAATTTCAAGTTATAACAAGCCAGTACAGATGGTGATTTATGGAACCACTTATGAGGAACTTGAGAAAATACAAAATGAGTTAATAGGAAAATTAAGAAGAAATTCAAACTTATCAAGAATTGAATCTGATTACTCTAGAAATAAACCAGAAGTAAAACTTGTAATAAACAAAAATAAAGCAAAGGATCTTGGAGTTTCTGCAGAATCAATTGGTAGAACTCTAGAAACTTTGTATGGAGGAAAAAGAGTTACAACTTTTAATAAGCTAGGAAAAGAATACCCAATTATACTTCAACAATATTTATCTGATAGAAGGAATAAGGAGGGAATATCAAAAATTTTTGTGAGGTCAGAAACTAACGGAAAATTAGTCTCATTAGTAAATTTAGTTGATTTTAAAGAAGAAGGAACAGCAAAAGAACTCGCTAGATATAATAGACAAAGAGCTGTAACAATTTCAGCAAATATATCTGAAGACTATTCTTTACCCGAAGCAATTAAATATTTAGAAAATACAATTGCAGAAGTTGCTCCACAAAATCAAATCGCTTGGAAAGGAAAATCTGAAGAAGTAAAAGAAACAAGTAATGAGCTTTTTATTATTTTTGCGTTAGCGCTATTGACTGCTTATTTAGTAATGGCAGCAACTTTCAATTCCTTTGTTCATCCATTTATTATAGTTTTAACTGTTCCATTAGCAATATTAGGTGGATTAATATTTATTTTATTTCTGAACAGTTCAATAAATATTTTCTCACAAATCGCCTTAATTATTTTGATCGGTATATCTACAAAAAATAGTATTTTAATAGTTGATTACGCAAATCAAATTAGAACAACAGGCAAAAATATCGAAAGTGCAATTAAAGATGCATGTAGTATAAGGTTTAGACCAATCATTATGACATCATTAAGTACTATGATTGCCATGTTGCCTCTTGTAATAGGTAATTTTGGACCTGGCGCAGGTGAAGGATCAAGACTTGCAGTTGGATCAACAATTCTTGGTGGAATGATCATCTCAACATTTTTTACTCTATATGTTACTCCAACAATGTATTTGGCTTTAGCAAAAAATACTAAAAGAATTGACGCTGTTGATATTGAACTTAAAAAAGAACTTCGTTAAAAAATAATATACCTATTCTTATTTAATTTTTTTCTACAGTCAGAAAGTTGTTTCCTATATTTGTTTGTTTGTTTTTCTACTCTTTTTGCTAAAGAGACAACTTTTGAATTTTTTTTATAATTTTTATAATTTCCCCACCCTTCGTGATAGGCAATATATTGTCTAAAAGAGTCTTTTTTAGAAATTTTAAGTATTTTTTCTGTTTTATTTGTATACCAACCAATAAAGTCAACACTGTCCTTAAATCGTACTCTTGTTGCTAAAGGATTGTTTGTTTCATTTTTATACTGCTCCCATGTTCCTTTGACTGCCTGAGAATAACCTAAAGAGCTAGACTTTCTTTTATACGGAATAACTTTAAAAAGTTTATGACGAGGTGGTTTTGCCAGCCAATCAAAATCGGATTCCATTTTAATTATTCCTAACTGTAGACTAATAGGAGTTCCCCATTTTTTCTCAGTTTTTTTTGCATGTTTGTACCAAAGATATCTTTCCGAAAATATAGAACAACCATCTGTAGTGTTTTTTGGAATTGATGAACAAGAAACTAAAAAAAATAATAAAACAAATAAAAAATTATTTTTCACTTTCTATCCACATTTTTTTTCCCAGGATGATTCAAAATTCATATTCCAGATTCCTAATTTTTTTGATTTCGCATATTCTTGTTCTTTAGCATATTTTTTTTTTGAATACTTAACATAATCGCAAGCATAACCATTTTTTACCATATAAGATGAGATACTTTCTTGTCCTATAAAACATTCAGCTACTGTTCTTTTCCAAGGATCTAATTTTGGCTCTCTTATACATACAACAATATTTTTACCTATTTTTTTTTTTAGTTTAATTTTTGAAAAATTATGACCAGGTTTATTTCTTTCAGGAGTATCAATTCCTGAGAATCTTATTTTTTCCCCCTTAATTATAATTGTATCGCCGTCTATTACACTCGCTTTACCTATAGCAATATTTTTTTCTGAACTTATAGCAGAAGATAAAATACAAAAATAAATAATTATCAAACTATTTAAATTCAGATTTAGCTTTTTCATTAAGCTCATCCATTGTTTTTCTGATCTCTTCATCTGAAATGTTATGATTTTTTAAATCCTCTTTTAATTTTCTAAAAACATCACCATCACCCGCTTCTGCAAAATCAGCTTTTATAACAGACTGAATATACTCTTTTTCCATGTCATCTGTGTAGCCTAGGATTTTTGATGCCCATTCACCTAAATATTTATTTTTCCTAGCGCTTATTTTAAATTCTAATTCTTCATCATGGGCAAATTTTTTTTCAAAACCTTTTTGTCTTTCGTCAAATGAACTCATTTTTTCTCCAAGTAATTATAAAATTTTATTATTAAAATTGATATTAGTACTCCAATGATATTACCAAATAAGTCACTAAATTGGAATGATCTGTTTGGAATAACTAAGTGAGCCAGCTCTAAAAAAATTGATATAAATATAAAATAAATAATAATATTTTTTTTATTAATATCGATCATCAAACCGTATAAGGTTATTGCAATAAAAGCATATGCATGATTTGAGGAAAAATAAAAATCTGGGGTAACTTGTGGTTGTTTATTTATATTACCATACAACAAAAGGCCAAGTAAGCTTCCTGGATAAAGATAAAGTATTATAAATACTATATTTAGTATATGAAAAAAAATTTTTGTTATTTTCATATAAATCTTATAAATAAAAATGAAACATGAGTCATTTAATATTAGTCAGACATGGTCAAAGTGAATGGAATTCACAAAATAGATTTACTGGATGGGTAGATGTCGATCTAACAGCTAATGGAAAGCTGGAGGCATGTAAAGCTGGTGAGTTAATTAAAGATTTAAATATAAAAATTACTCATTTTTATTCCTCGTATCAAAAAAGAGCTATTAATACTTTGAAGCTAATTTTAAATACTTTGAGAGTAAAAAATGAAAAAATTTTAAAAGCTTGGGAACTTAACGAAAGACATTATGGTGAGCTCACAGGATTAAACAAAGACGATATGAAAAAAAAATATGGGGAGGATAAAATTTTTAGTTTCAGAAGATCTTGGAACGTGCCCCCTGAACCATTAAGTAAATATAATCCCTATCACCCTGTTAATATTGAAATATATAAAGACATTCCAAAAGATAGATTACCCGATACGGAGTCTTTAAAGGATACTTACGATAGGGTTGTTAAATATTACGTGGATAACATTGAAAAAAATTTGGATAAAAATATTTTAATAGCTGCACATGGAAATTCTATTAGAGCATTATGTAAATATCTATTTGATATCGACAATGAAACAATTTCTAAATTAGAAATTCCAACAGGAAATCCACTTTTAATAACTTTTGATATAAAAAAAGTAAAAAAAGCAAAGTACCTTGATGCTTCTAGAGCCAAAGATTTAATTAAATTTTAGTAAGTTTCTTGTAAATTTCTATGTCAGTTAAATGAGTAAATCTTTCCTCACTTTTATACCCGTATAATTTTTTTTTTTTAATCATTTCTTCCCATATTTTATTCATAGAGAATTTTTCAATTTTATAGCTTTCAAAAATACTTTTGTTTAATATTTGACAGCCCGTAAAGATAAAATTATTATTATCTAGTTTTTGTAAAATATTACTTTCTAGAAAAAAATCACCATTCATTCTTTGATCAAAACCTTTTGATTTTTCAACAACAAGAAGAATATTTTTAGCATTATTTCTAAAATAAAATTTTTCCATATTTTGAATTTCACTAATATAACTTTCATTCCAAATTGTATCAGGATTAAAAACTAAAAAATCATTTTGTTTAGAATTATTGATTAAATTTAAAATACCACCACCAGTGTCTAAAATTTTATCTCCATCCTTAATTACTTTTAAATTAAGATTTAGACTTGAAACATATTTTTCAATCTGTTCACTAAGATAGAATGCATTAATTAAAATATCTTTTACACCCAAAGATGTTACTAAATTCAAAGTATTTTGCAGAAGAGTAATTTTGTTAATTTCAATAAGAGCTTTTGGCTTGTTTAAAGTAATGGGATTTAATCTTTTTCCATATCCAGCACATAAAATTAAGGCAGTATTTATTTCCATTTTTTTAATCTTAATTTTTTACTAAAGTATTTATTTAGTTTAAATTCTAAATCTTTAAATATTAAATTTTTTTTAGTTCTATATTCAATCATTTTCCAAGCATAGGGTATCATTTTCATGTATGTGACTTTTCCGTCTCGTACAGCCAATCTAGTGAATATACCAATAATTTTTAAATTTCTTAATACTGATAAAATTTCAAAATCATTTTTAAATTTATCTTGATCAATAGAGCTGTTTAATTTTACAAACATCTTAAATATCTTTTT
>CETH01042062.1_pt1 | contig 16113 bp, 22 predicted proteins | sample 361461 | NCBI WGS metagenome assembly CETH01 (sample SAMEA2622695, study PRJEB7988) | marine metagenome | isolation source: saline water (ENVO:00002010), including
TTTTTTATAAGAAAATTAAGCTTTTATTTGATATTTTCAGACGATTTAATCAAAACTTTTAAATTAATTTAATTGCTCTTAGAAGCTTATCTAAAATAAAAGCAGCTCCAAATCCAAATACTAGAAAAGCTAAATAATAAATAATGTTCATAGTTTTTTTTTTAAATCTAGCACCCTGAATTAAAATTAAACATTATAGTTTAATTTCTTAATCTTGAATATATGTATAATTTTCTTTAAGGCATTCTTCTGCTTTTTGTAGTTCTCTTCCAATATAAAGAGCATGATCAAATTTTGATATCAAACTATCGTTTCTTTCTGTAATTAATATTCCAACTTCCTTAGCTGTAATACCTTGAAAAATCTTATTATATTTTCTTTCTTCTGTTGAATCACATTCAATCGGTTTATTTGTAATTGGATCAATAGCAGTTCCTTCTCGGTCGATATTATTAAGATAGTGTTCTGCTATGATTTTTTTTTTAATTACATCAATTTTTATTATGAAATATCCAAGAGGATCTAGATCTATATCCCTCTTAGATAAATTATTATCGATATTTTTAATTTTATTTTTTAAATCGTCTGAGATCATTAAATAATTGAATCTAATAAGTAATTATATTTTAAATTAAAATCTTAATTAGTAAATTTTATATTTATTTAGTTAATTAAGTTTTAAATATTATTTTTAATAAACAAAAATCAGATAAAAGGTATTGAATTATTCTCTATCTTAATTTGATTCATTGTTTCTAAATTGGCATTAAGAAGCCATGGATTGATGATATTTTTCATATCTTTGTTAAACCATTTATGCAGGCTTTGAGTACCTCTTGCATAAAAGCCCCTTCTTCTTTTATGCTGACCACCCGCACCTGGATCGAAATACTTGATATTATTTCTTATTGACCATTCGATAGGCTGATAATAGCAAAGCTCAAAATGTAAATTATTTATATCTTCTAAACAGCCCCAATATCTGCCCCATAATTTTTCTTTATTTTTTACGCACATTGACATAGCTATAGGTTCTGTATTCGATTTATGAAAAGCACTAAAAATAATTAAATTATCTTTATTTATTAAACTATTTTCAAAAAAATTATATGTCAGATATTTGCTACCCCAAGCTCCCCACTTTAAACAGTGTTGTTCATAAAAGTAATGCATGTTTGAAATTATTTTTTTATTAATTTCTTCTCCTGAAAAAGCTTTAATTGTGATTTCTTTTTCTTTAATTGATTTTCTTTCCCTTTTAATATTTCTTCTCTGATTAGAATTAAATCTCGCTAGGAAATCTTCAAAATTTTCTTCTTTATTTTTTTCCCACTCACTTCTGATATTTAACCAATCACTATAACCAAGTTTTTTCATGAATTCTCCCCAATTATTATTAACGTATAGGAAATTGCAGCTTAAGATATTATTCTTTTGTGCAAAATCTTCTATATAATTAACAAGTTTTTTTGTAACTTCAAATCTATTAATATCAGTTTTATAAATAAATTGATATCCCTCTATTGGACTATAAGGGCTCATCCCAATTAGTTTGGGATAGTAATTCAGATTTAATTCCTGAGCTAATCTTGCAAAAGATTGGTCAAAAATAAACTCGCCATAGCTATGGTTTTTTAAAAATAATGGAGCGATTGCAATTAATTCATTGTTTAAGTAAGCAATAAAATATAGTGGTTGCCATCCTGTTGCTCTTGAAACACTATTAGAACTCTCAAGATTTTCTAACCATTCCCATTCATAAAAAGGATTATTCATTCCTTGATAAATATCATCCCATTCAAATTTATCAATATCTTTTATTGATAGTTTTATTTCAACTTTATAAATATTATCCATATTATATTTTTAAATAGTCTATCAATCTCTTATTGACCTTGTGTAATGGATAAAAATTTCCTTCGTATTTATTTTTTTAACTGATTTAATATTCCATTCATTATTAAATCCATAAATATTTTTGGTATTTTTTGATGCTATCCATGTAAAACTTCCCCCTAAAATCTTTGGTACAAAAGTAATTTTAATTTCATCAATCAAATTCTCTTTTGCAAATGAATCTATTAGTTTTGACCCACCCAGTAGTGCAATATTTTTAATTCCTTCTTTATTTATTGTATCTAATGTTTTACTCCATGTACCTTGAAAAAGAAATTCCTTTTTAAATTCAAGAGCATCATTTTTGCCGTCAGAATTTTTCTTTACTAACCATCTTTCGATCGGTTGTCTGAAATATAACCATTCATCTGAGAAATCTTTAATGTTTCCAGCGACTATAGATATTGGTTGCTTAAGGTTTAAATTATTATAAGATTCTTTTGCAAAGTTTTTTACTAAAAAAGTACTTTTATGAGCCTTCAAAGTTCCTGAACCGAAAATCGTGGCATCAACTTTTTTTAAAGATTCATTTAGTAATTTTTTATCCTCAATACTTCCAATACTTGTATTGGTACCAGTTGGCAAAGCAATCCTACCATCAATTGAGGATGCAATAATTAATATAACTTTTGTTTTCTTCAAACTTGACTTACGAGTTTATTTTCAATATTAATTTGCATCGAATTTGAAATACTTTGATCAACAAAAATTTCCGCAGCATTATTTGGACTTTCTTGTAATCTAATCTTGTGAAGCTTTGCTCCAATATTTTTAATTGGTTTAGACAATATATCTGAAATATAAAGTGCGATATTTTCACATGTTGGTACACAAGTTTTGAAGTATTCAATATCTTTATTTAAGAATGTATGATCAAGTTGCTCGACTACTAAGTCATCAATAATATTTTGCAGTGAGGGTAAATCACAAATCATACCTGTTCTTGGATCAATTTCTCCTTGAACTGTCACATCAAGAAAATAATTATGTCCATGCCCATTAATTCTGGCGCATTTGCCATAGATCTTTTTATTTTCACTCAAAGAGATTTCATCTTTTGCTAATCTGTGTGCAGCATTGAAATGAGTTTGCACTGTAAGTAAAGCTTCCATTTGTTTTCCGTAATAATCTGCCCACAAAATTGGACTTTCGTAAAGCCTCAATGAAGTTAGTGGTAAATCATCTTTTAGACGATTCCAAATAACACTCACTAAGGCTTCAGTAGTCGGGAGGATTCCTTCACTTTGATTAGTATCAAATTCTGGCCATACTTCATTTAAAAAACGAAAGTCTAATTGACCAGTTACTTTATCTTTTATGGAATGTTTCACATCAGAAAGATTGAGTACCATACCATATTCATCCAGTTCCCCTCCCATTGATACAATTAACTCGTAATTGTGGCCATGTCCTGGTGCTAGACTACATTTCCCAAAGAGAGCAAGATTTTCTTCTGGGGTTTTTTCTGGAAGCCAGTAACGATGACTAGAACTGAAGCAGGCACGTCTTGTAATAACGCATGCACGTCCTTCACCATGTTTTAATTTGGAATGAGTTAATGTCATTTGTGCCTGGATTATTACTATCTTAGAGTCTTAAATACCAATTTGTCTTAATGGAACAATCTTTTTTCAATAGAATAAATAAATTATTGCAAGGTAGAAGTATTTTCTTGATCGGTATGATGGCTTCTGGAAAATCAAAAACAGGTCCACAATTAGCCAAATTACTTAATTATAAATTTATAGATGTTGATAACTTAGTTGAAAAAGTAGCACAGAAACCTATTGAACTTATCTTTAAAGAAGATGGAGAAAATATGTTCAGAGAACTTGAATCAAAATGTCTTCAAGAAATTATAAAATTACATTCAGTTATAGTATCAACGGGAGGCGGCGTCATAACAAAAAAGGCAAATTGGGGCATTCTTAGACAAGGATTAGTTGTTTGGCTAGATACTGATCATAAAGTAGCGCTTGATAGATTAAAGAAAGATAAGAATCAAAGACCTTTATTAAAAGGTGAAAATATTTCTCAAGAATATATTGCTATTTATAATTCGCGAAAAGAATTATATGCGCAAGCGGACATAAGAATTAAAGTGGAAAATCAATCTGTTGAAGAATTATCTATGAATATTATTAATACTATTAGTAATAATATTAAAAATTAGCTTGGATCTATTCTCACGGCAAACCATTTTATAACGTATCCAGGTCTGATCTCTAATTCATAAGTATCCTCAAGTAAATTTAAAATTTCATCTTTCTTTTCAAAATCTTCATTCTGATTTATTCTTGGTGAATCAACTCTTTTTAACCAATTTGTTAACCAACTTATAGCTTCTTCTTTATTTACAATTTTTTCTTCTTGCTCTGGTTCTAATAAAACAAAATGTTCTACAGATCTTATTAAGGGATTTGACATGTTTAAAATTTTTTTTAATTTATTTTTAGTTCTTACATTAAATATAGTTTATTGTTCATACGTATTTGCTGATAATAATTCCGATATTAATGAATTCTTAAATGAAAGAGAACAAATTTGGCCTAATTGGAGTTCGCGAAATTTAAGATCATCTAATATTAAAAAGGATTTAATTTATCCAAGTTGGTTTGAAGGCTATTGGATTGTGACCTCGACTGATGTCCGAGATACTCTAGAAGATCCATTAGTTTATAAAGTCAATTTTTATAAGAATGAGCTTGGAGAGATCGTTAGTAATAGGACACTAAATTCTGAATCTATTGGAAAAGCACTTTTTGGTAATAAATTAATAAAAGTTAAGAATGATCCTAAATCAATAAATAATCAATTTATTTACTTAAGTGATGATGAGTATATAGAATCACGAATTACTGAAAGAAATCAAATACGTAATAATGATTTATTTTTTGCCGATGAATTTGTAATTCAAACAGTTCATCGACCATCAGCATCAAGGATTAATCAAGTAGAAATAATGAGTAAATTTTATAAATGTAATAGTGTTGAATTAACTGAAAGTTCTACTCAAAATAAAAATATTTGTGGTTTCCAGTACTTAGCTACTTATGGTTCGAAGGTTGGCGAAAAGAATATTAAACCTATTAGCCAAAATAAATATAAATTAACGTTTAAATATCTTGGGAAGACGCACTAAATAAATATTTTTCAATATTATCTCTCCATATGAAAAGATTTTCTAAATATGGATTATTTATAAATTCTTGACATCCTTCACCAGTTAAAGTGGGACCTGATGAGTCTGGAAATTTTAAGAGGGATAATTGTGATGCTATCGAAATATCAGCAATAGATAATTGATCCCCAATTATGAATTTTTCATTGACCAATGATTTGGATAGTGATTCTAAAATTTTTTGAAATTCAAGATTGTTCTTATTAGATAAAATTATATTAGATATTTTATTGAAATTTTTAAATGGGATATTATCCATAATGCCTTTAATCGTTCTTGGACTGTCTTCTGGAAGTAATGCACTCCTTAATTTTGGATTTTCCAAAGCAGATTTAATTAAAGCTTTTTTGCAGAAAGAAGCCATAGTAGTATCAGCCCAATCTTCTATCATTTTGGATTGTATAAAATGCATGGGATCTTTAGGGAATAGGGGATTGTTATTATTTTTCTTGTCAATATATTCACAGATGTTACTTGAATCATTAATGATCTGATTATTGTCATCCATTAAAACTGGAAGTTGCTTTTGGCCGGAAATCTGGAAAATTTCAATTTGACCAATTCCTGGTTTTACTTCTTCTACTCTATAATTTAATTTTTTAGCGTGAAGAGCCATGCGTGTTTTTAAACAAAAAGCACTATGTTTAAATTGATATAATGTAATCATGTAGATAGAGTTTTTAAAAACTTAGCTAAAAAAGTATTCTATTTGTGGAGTTTATGGGCGAATTCTTTTCTAATGTTGCAAGATACCCTAAATATTTAATATCTATCATAGTAGGAGGTCTAGTGGCCTTAATCGAGCCATTATTTAAAAACATCAAAAATCCTTATACTGCTGTCGCATTAATTGCGTCGATAATAAGTGCAATTATCACGTTGTTTTTTCTCCTTCAAGCAATGACAAATCCAAGTAATTTATAAAATTATGATCAAAAGTCGTCGTATTGAAAAAGTTTCTTCTTTATTAAAAAAAGAAATAAGTCTAATTTTAATGTATGAATTGAATGATGATTTACTATTAGAAAATTTTATCTCAGTAACCAAAGTAGATTTAACCGCAGATTTACAATATTGTAAAATCTTTATAAGTTCATCTGCTAGTGAAATACTTCAGAACAAAATAATAGAAAAATTAAATTCAAGAAAAAATACAATAAGACATTTTTTAAGTAAAAGAATAACTATGAAGAGAATTCCTGATCTAACTTTTAAAAAGGATAAAGTTTTTGATGATGGATTAGCAGTATTAAAAGTTTTAGATGAATTAAGGTCTCAAGATAAAGACTCTAATAATATGTTAGTAGATTAGAAAAATGGGAAAGATTGCATTACCTTTGCTGAATAAGAATATTGTTATTACTACTTCGAAAGAAAAATTTTCTTACGTAAAAAATTTATTTCAGAGCAAAGGAGCAAGAATATTTGATTTACCTGCCTTAATTATTAAATATCCTGATAATTTGGATCCTTTAGATGAAGCTATAAATGAAATTAATGAATTTCATTGGATAATATTCTCAAGTAGTAATGGGATTAAATTCGTTGATAATCGTTTTAGAGATAAAGGATTATCCCTAAAAAATTGTTCTAAAAATTTAAAAATTGGTGTTGTAGGAGAAAAAACATGTCAAGCATTAAAAGATTTGGGTATTGAAGCGGATTATGTACCTCCTGATTTTATTGCTGAAAGCTTAATTGAAAATTTCCCAGTTTCTGGATATGGACTAAAAGTTTTGTTGCCCAGAGTTCAATCTGGCGGAAGAGATTTTATTGCGGATCAATTCAGAAATTCAGGAGCACAGGTTATAGAGGTTGCTGCTTATGAATCTAAATGTCCTGAATCAATACCTGTTACCACTGTCAATGCTTTTGAGATGAAAAATATAGATGCAATAATTTTTTCAAGTAGTAAAACTGTAAAGAATTCTGCAACCCTTCTTGAAAAGGAATTTGGCGAAGAATGGTTAGCGATTTTTAAAAATATTAAACTTTTTTCAATAGGTCCACAAACATCTTTGGCTTGTAAAAAAATTTTTGGAAGAGTTGATAAAGAGGCTCTCACATATTCTTTCGAGGGAATACTAGATGTAGTTATTAATAATTTATAATTTATATATTATTTTTATAATTATTTTCAACGAGATCTCTAAATCTATTAATGTTAGCTTGAAGTTCATTGGTTACCATCTTACCTAAAATATTTTCCTCCATTATCCTTGCGATCATTTTTGGCAATTCATAAGTAACTGAAAGATTGACTAAAGTTGCACTTGTATTCTCTGCAGAAAATAAAACTGAACCTTTCGTTGGTAATCCACCTATCGATTCCCATTTCAGTTTTTGTCTATCTATTCTTTCAGTTATTTGAGCTTTCCACTTGAATTTAAATCCATTTGCGGCCAAAGTCCATTCTGTTAGATCAGGAAGAGTAGAAGTTTTTTGATCAATAGTTTTAACAGATTCTATCCAACTCATCCATAGAGGCATTGAATCAAGATCACTCCAAGTGTGCCATACATTATCTAGAGGAGCTTTTACAGTCGTTATGACATTATGTTTTAGCCAAATACCCATAATTAACTAACAGCTAAATTCTTTGCTAATTCAACTTTCTTGCTTAACATTGCAGATGCAGCTAAATGGCCGCTCATAGTTGCCCCCTCCATTGAGTCAATATAATCTTGTTTTGTATAACTTCCTGCAAGATAAAAATTATTAATGGTTGTTTTTTGGCTAGGCCTATAAGGATCCATACCTGGAGATTCTCTATACAAAGATTGAGGGATTTGGACAATATTACTCCATAAAAGTTTCAAGTTTTTTGAAGAAGGAAAAAGCTTTCTAACTTCTAAATCTATTTCTTTTGTAACTCTTTCTTTTGATCTACCTATCCATTTATCTCCTGGAGTTAATACACATTGTAATAATGAACCCATATTTTTCTTCCTATAATCTTCTGGGCTGGTAATTGCCAAGTCGGCGAAACAGCTAAAAGATGCATCAGCTGAATATAAAAGATTGTTTAAGCCAGTGGGTTTGTTTGTATTCATATTATCTTTTTCTAATTCTGTGACCCATCCATCATATCTTAATTGAATCGTCGCTACTGCTACTGCTCTTAATCTTTTTAAACCTTTGAAATCAGGTAATTTATACCATTCTTTAGGGATGATTTTTTTGATGCCAGGTACATCACAAGCAGCTAAATATTTATCAGCAATAATAGATTTTGAACCTTCGGGAGTTTTTAATTTTAACTCTTTTACTGTAAAAGAAGATTTATGTTCTGCATAAATAATTTCTTCTACTTTATGTTCTAAATTAATTTTTACTCCTTTTTTAATCAAGTAATCAATGATGGGCTGAGTAAGCCATTTATGGGGAGAACCCTTAAGAAGATTTAATTTTGAGGCTTCTGTTTTTGAAGCAAACATCATAAAGATAGTTAACATACATCTTGCTGAAATGTCATTACAATTAATAAAACCTAATGCATAAGCTATTGGATCCCACATCCTGTTAAGACTTCTTTCACTTCCTCCATGGTTTAAAAACCATTCTTTAAAACTAATTCTATCTAGCTCTCTTATATTATTCATAGCACCTTCATAATCTATAAGACCTCTTACTATGGGACTCGTTCCTAAGGCCAAAGCATTTCTTAATTTATCAACAATATTAAGTTGCTGGGTTGTGAAAAATGCTTTTAATCCATTAAAAGGCGCACCCATTGCAAATCTAAAATCTAATGATTTTAAGTTTCCTCCTTTATTTATAAAAAGATGTGTATGTTCTTTTGGAAGTAAATTATCTATGGCTCCAACTTTTTTCATTAACTTAAATAAGTTTGCATAGTTGTAGAAAAATACATGTAATCCCATTTCAATATGATTACCATCTTTATCTTCCCAACTACCTACCTTGCCTCCCCAAAATGATCTACTTTCATAAATTTCTACTTCATGACCAGAATCTACCAAGTCAACTGCCGCTGTTAAACCAGCGAGACCAGATCCGATTATTGCAATTTTCACTTTTTTTTATTTGAATTATAACAAATAGACTATGGTTGTTGCTTGATCAATGCATTCTAGGTGTGATTTTTTTATAGTGTAAGTAATATATTTATTCTATTTTTAAAATAATGACAGAAACAAAAGTAGATGATAAAGTTCAAAACTCAGATGATGGGAAGGGTATTTTAATTACAAATAATGCTATAGAGCAAATCTCTGCCTTATTAAAAAACCAAAATGATAAGAAAGCACTACGTGTAGGGGTTAGATCTGGAGGATGTAGCGGTATGAGCTATACGATGGATTTTATTAGTAGTGAGGAAATTAATACTGAGGATAAAATTTATGATTATTCTTTGGGTGAAACTGAATTTTTTCAAGTTGTTTGCGATCCTAAAAGTCTACTTTATATTTATGGTATGCAGTTGGATTTTAGTAAAGAATTGATAGGAGGTGGCTTTAATTTTACGAATCCTAATGCTTCTCAAACATGTGGTTGTGGAAGTTCATTTGCGGTTTAATTTATTGTTATGACCAAACAAATAGATGACATTGAGGATTTCTTTAATTCCGCATTATCTAGATATAAAGAAGGCGAAGATCTCAAAAGTCTTATAAATGATTTTAAACAAATTACTATTCAAATGCCAAACCATTTTGCTGCTTGGACTTGCTTATCTTGGCTTCATTTACTTTTAAAAAATAATGATGAAGGATTATTTGCAGCTAGGCAAGCTGTTCGATTAAATAATCAAGATCCTCAAGCAAGGATGAATCTTGCTTTAGCATTATTAGCAACTAATACAAAAGGAGTAAGAGATCATATTAACGTTATAAAAAGATTGATTTTAATAGCTCCTGATGTTCAAGAAGATTTGAAATTATCTTTGGAAGATGGTTTTTTAAAATATCCTGAATGGCCAGAAATGAAAAAAATAAAAAATTGGCTGGAATTTTAATTTGTCTAGAATATTAATACTCAGTAATGGTCACGGTGAAGACTTATCAGGTAGTTTATTAGCTAAAGAGTTATCTCAGATGGGACATCATGTAGAGGCTTTGCCAATTGTTGGTAATGGTAATAATTATAAAAAGCACAAAATAAAAGTTGTTTGTAAAACAAAAGAATTTGGTACAGGTGGTTTAGGATATAACAGTTTAAAAGGAAGAATTAATGATATTTTTAATGGCCAAATAATCTATTTTTTTAAGAAATTACTATTAACTTTTTTAATAAGAAAAAAATATAAATATTTTGTAGTTGTTGGAGATATTGTTCCAATATTGTTTGCATGGCTAAGTAGAAAAAAGTTTTTCGTTTACCTTGTAGCTTACTCGAGTCATTATGAGGGTAAATTGAGGCTTCCTTGGCCATCAAAATTTTTTCTATGTTCTAATAAATTACAAAATCTTTATACAAGAGATCTATTAACATCTCATGATTTAACTAACCAATTAAGTCGAAAAGTTTTTTTTTATGGCAATCCTTTTATGGATGTATTCTTACCATTTAAAAAAGAACTAAAGCCAAGTATTTTTAATATTGTTCTCTTACCTGGCAGCAGAATACCTGAAATTATAAATAACTTTTATTTAATGATCGATGTCTTAGAAAATTTATCAAAATATAGATATTTCGAAAAGGTGGAATTTAATTTCGCAATTGTCAATAATTTACCCCCAAAAAAAATAATTAAAATTTTATCTTCAAAAAAATGGGTATTTCAGAAAAGTAAAAGTAATAAGAATAATTTAGTTATGAAATATAAATCTACTATCGTTTCTTTTAGATGGAATTCTTTTTCAGAAAGTTTGTATAAAAGTAATTTAGTTATAAGTATGGCTGGTACTGCTACCGAACAGGCAGTTGGTTTAAATAAACCAGTTATACAAATTGAAGGGTATGGACCTCAATTTACAAAATCATTTGCAGAGGCTCAGAGACGCTTACTTGGAGAATATGTATTTTGTATCACAAAATACAAGAGTAAAAAAGAGAAATTAGAAAAAACCTCAGACCTAATCATAAAAATTATTTATTTAATGCGTCTAAATAAAAAATTTTTAATATCTTGTACTCAAAACTCTCTACAAAGAATTGGGGATAGAAAATCTACTAACAGAATTGCTACTGATATAAATAATAAAAGTAAGGGAAAGGAAGAATTTAATTGAAAACAAATTTTAGAAAAATAATAGATAACATCTTATTGGTTAATTTATTTCTTGTTATTTTTCTTGCACTTTATTTTGTATTTGCTGTAGTGATGCAGTTCAATGGGATTTTTATTTTTCTGTTTTATTTTCAGAAATTTTGGAATCCAATAATTATTCCACTTATTACAATTCTTATCTCTGGTGCATTAATAAACGGAATTACTTCTTGGTTGAAGAATAAATTGCATCCTCCAGAAGAGGATATTGAAATTTAAATAATTTATTTTTGATTTTTATACTCTCAACTTTTTGACCCTCAAGCACTATTTGTGCACTATCTCCAAGTAATAGATTTAAAATAAAAGCTGGGACTGGAAAAATATTTGGTCTATTTAGAGATTTTGCTAAAACTTTTGAGAATTCTTTCATCCGCACTGGTTCACAAGCAACTGCATTGTATATGCCTTTGAATTGTTTGTTTTTTAAAGCATTTATCATTAATTTACATAAATCTTTTCTATGTATCCAACTCATCCATTGGTTTCCATCACCAATGGGCCCTCCTAATCCAATTTTAAAAATAGGTAGCATTTTTCCTAAAGCGCCGCCACTAGAATCCAAGACTATTCCAATCCTAAAAATTACTAATCTTGTAAAAAGTGGTTTATTAAATGCGGCTTCTTCCCAATCCTTACAAAGTTTTGCTAAAAAATCTTGACCCTCAATACTATTTTCATTAAATTCTTTATCTTTGCTAGTCCCGTAATAACCTATAGCTGATCCATTGAGTATTACCTTTGGAGTTATTTTTAGTTTTTTTAAATTTTGCATTAAATAATTTGTAATATTTACTCTACTTGATTCAATCTCTGCCTTGCGTTTAACAGTCCATCTTTTATCTGCTATTGGTTCTCCTGCTAAGTTAATAATACCTTCACAACGTTTAAGATAAGATACAAGATTTTTATCAGACCAGTTTTTTTCTTTTGATAAATTTATTTTAAGGAAATTAACTTTTTCAAGTGGTATATTGATTTTTAATTCATTGATATTTTTTCTGCTGATAATATAAATATCGTTCTTTTCTTTTAGTAATTGTGAAATTAGTTCTTGGCCTATGAAACCTGTGCACCCAATTAATAAAACTCTCATATTCTTGATTATTTAATTTTAAGCCTAAAAAATTTTTTATAAAAACGCTTTAAATTTTTCTTTTATCAATATTTTTAGGTTATAAAAAAATGAAATTTTAAAATAGCAATAAATTAGACTAAAATAATTCCTATAAAGATATTTTTTATGACTGAATCAATACCTCAGAAACCATTGAAAAAAGGAAGTTTGGTGTTCTTAGATTTTGAAAAATACTCAAACAGTTTAGAGTCTTTAGCTAGTGATAAGGACTTGCCAAATTATGTATTTGAAGGGCCTGGAGAAATCCTTAGTATTAAAGATGAATATGCTCAAGTAAGGTGGAGAAGACCAGTCCCTGATGTTTGGTTTAAATTAGATCAACTAAAAGAATTTAAAGTAGATGAATAAAATTCAGAAAGAAATGTTTTTTTTGTGATTCATCATTTTTTTTTGTATTCTTTTTGCTTCTTGCATCATTTCTTTACCATCAAATAAGTAATCGTCTACATAACCTTGGGTATATCTCTCTAATTCGTTCAGAGAATCTTGAACTTGTGAAAAGCAATGATATAAATCTAGTCCCAGTGATGAAATAGTTGGCGGTACTGCCTGAGATTTATATTTTAATGAGACTCTTTCAATTTTTTTTTGACTTTTTGCTATGTATTCGCAAAAACCTTCCATTAGTTCGTCGTCGTAAGGATCAGCGGATAATTTTGTAATCTCGTTATTTAAAGGTTTTGCAATCTCACTTATTGTTTTATATATGGGCGTATATATATTCTTTAACCAAGATTGTAAATGATAGTCCTTTATGTTAGAAGATTGTTTTTTGTCTTTTAGATCGTTAGACCAATTATTATTTTCATTTATGCAAGATTGCTGAGAAAAATAAATTGTTTTGTCATATTTTCCCTTTTTTATAGGATCATTTAATGTTTCCCAAGCCAGTTGCAGCATTAAAAATGTTTCTTTATTCCCTCCAGCATCGGGATGATGTTTTTTTACTAAGGAACGATATGCTTTTTTAAGCTCATTTTTTGTTGCACCTTTGGTTACACCGAGAATACTGTAATAATCTTTTTTGTTCATTCAAAATTTATAAGAAACCATCATCTCTTGCAAGAATTGATGAATTTGTATCAAACATCGGAGTAGATAAATATCGCTCCCCATAGCTTGGGAGAATTACAATTAAACGTTTATTTATCAATTCTTTCCTTTGTCCTATTTGAATCGTTGCAGCTAAAGCGGCTCCACTACTTATACCTGAAAGTAGTCCTTCCATTCTGGCAAGTAGTCTCCCATAATAAAAAGCTTCCTCATCCTCAACCTGTATGATTTCATCAATTAATTCGGTTTTTAAAACTTTGGGGATAAAACCTGCTCCAATGCCTTGTATCGCATGTGATCCGGCTTTGCCTCCAGAAATAACAGCACTTTTTTTAGGTTCTACAGCGTAGATCTTACATTGAGGATTTACTTTTTTAAGGAAATCTCCACATCCAGTAACTGTCCCTCCAGTTCCAATACCCGTAATCAAGCCATCAATATTTTGATTCGATTGTTCCCATATCTCTTTGGCTGTTGTATTGGCATGAATTTTAGGATTAGAGGGATTTTCAAATTGGTTAAATTGAAAACTATAAGGTATCTCTCTAGCTAATTCATTTGCAAGATTCATTGCACCTTGCATACCTTCTAATCCTGGAGTTAGTTGTAATTCTGCTCCATATGCTCTGAGCATCGCTCTTCTTTCAATACTCATAGTATCTGGCATGGTTAAAATTAATTTATATCCCTTAGCTGCTGAAACCATTGCTAAAGCTATCCCAGTATTTCCGCTTGTGGCTTCAATTAAAGTTGTTTTTGTAGGAGATATTAAACCATCATTCTCTGCTGTAACTAACATAGAGTAGGCAATTCTGTCTTTTACAGATGATGAAGGATTAAAACTCTCTAATTTAGCAATAATTTCTGGGTAACATTTGCAATATTCTCTTATCCGATTCAATTTTACTAATGGTGTATTGCCTACAAGATTTGTTATGTCATTTGCAATATTCATAAAATTTTCTTTTATTAAATTTTAGAAAAAGTTTATTAACTTTATTATATTCATTAGAATTTAATTAAAAAAAACTTTTTGTTTAAAAAAATGTGTCTTCTTTTAAAAGTTTTTTATATATTAAATATATTAATTGATTAATTGAATTTATGTACACTATAGAATTAACTTTAAGATATTCACCTTTCCCAATATCCATACAAAAAAAAGTATATGAAAATGCTTTAAATACTTTTAATAATATTAAAAGTAAAATGTATGATATCAGCGATAATTCTATGATAGAACTTAGTTGCGATAAAATAAATAATAAATCTATTGCAGTTGTCGCGAGGGAAATAATTGCTATTCAGATTTATGAAAAATCTGCTATTGCAGGAGGATCCAAAAGACCTGGTTTTTCTTTGGATGGTTAGTGAATGATTCAAAGTGATAACTTATTTTTGAAAAATAATTCAAAATTAATTTTTAATAATGTTCACTTTGGATGGCCAAATCAAAAGATTCCTATTATCAAGAATTGTAGTTTTTCATTAAATAGTCCAGGGTTATGGATGGTTATTGGCAAAAATGGTTGCGGCAAAAGTACACTCTTTAAATTAGCTCAAGGTATTATTAAGCCAACTCAAGGCTATATTCAAAGACCTTCAGCTATCTCTATTGTTTTTCAGAATCCAGATCATCAAATATTAATGCCTACATGCGCAAGTGAATTGATATTAAATATTAGAGTTGAAATGAGCAGGGAAGTTATTAAAGAAAAAGTTTATAAAGCTCTTCAATCAGTAGGTTTGGATGGATTTGAAAGAAGACCTATTCATACCTTAAGTGGTGGGCAGAAACAAAGATTAGCTATTGCATCTGCTTTAATTAGTGAAAGTAATTTCATCTTAATGGATGAGCCTACAGCTTTACTAGATGAATTTAGTCAGAGTAACATTTTAGAGATAGTTAAAAAACTCACAAGTGATTCCTTAAATCCAATTACAGCGATTTGGATAACTCATAGAATTGAAGAGTTGAAATATGCTGATAAGTTTGCAGAAATGAATAATGGCAAATTATCTAATTGGAGAAATCCATCAAATTAAAAAAAAAGATAAAAAGAACTTGTCATATGGGAGGTTTAAGAGCTAAGTTTTAATATATTCCTCGGTAGCTCAGCGGTAGAGCGATCGGCTGTTAACCGATTGGTCGCAGGTTCGAATCCCGCCCGGGGAGTTCCTATTCATAAACGTTATCGTGTCATAAGACCCCATAAGGGTCTTTTTTGTTGGCATGACGTGCAAAATTGCAAAAACCATTAGATCACACACGTCCATAATAGGTCGCCTTTTTTATGTGTTTTAGCTCTTTGTAAAAATGTGTTTTTATTTTGGAACATTGTTCTAAATGAGAGAGTAAGTAAAATAATTTTATGAAACGCTTATTACTTGCTCCATTTCTAATAGGATTTTTTTCTCCGGCAATTGCTAAAGATAATTGTACTTTTCAAAGCGAATATTCTCCAAATGTCACTATAGAAGTAAGTACAAAATATCTATCCTTGGCAAGGGGTTTTGTAAAACATAAAGATGAAAAAGTTCTTACTTTTGAAACAGGTCAAACAAATGGTTATGGTGGTCAGTATTTTGTTATAAAAGAAATACCAAAATCAA
>CETH01178950.1_pt1 | contig 16105 bp, 22 predicted proteins | sample 361461 | NCBI WGS metagenome assembly CETH01 (sample SAMEA2622695, study PRJEB7988) | marine metagenome | isolation source: saline water (ENVO:00002010), including
ATCGACCCGTTCCACGGTCGGCAACATTTGATCTCTGGTGTTCTTCGGTGCGTTGGAAACGTTTCGTCTCGATTTGAGGAAGACGGCCTCCGTGTTTTACGAGCCGCCCGGTTCTCAATCACTAAGGACCTTGAACTTTGCCCTGAGATTGCAGATGAAATTGAGCTGAACAGAAAATGGTGGACTTTCGTCGGTGAAACGGTAAGCGCTGAGCGTATTCGGGAAGAGCTTACTAAGATGTTCAAACACAGCACTGCTCGAACCATGACCATGTTTATTGAGCGGCTACCAGCTGAAGCATTAGAGCTTCTTGACGTTGCTGGGATCTGGCTTAAGCCTACGATGGGGAAAAAGTAGAACTATTTCTGATAATCGTGCAAGAACCATTAGAAAAATGGTATAATATAATTGAAGGTGAGGAAATACTTCCTCCCAAAATCCTCGGTGAATAATGACTGAACATCTTAATACAGACAATTTTGATTTTAACTCTTCATCGCAAACGTTCTTTGCCGATGCATCTGAGCTTGGGTGGAAGCCCGGACTTATCCCCGCTCAAATCGCTTTGACATCAGCGAAAACCGGTAGAGTCGTAACCTTTAAGCTCGATTTTATCGAGGAAGATGGGTCTCTCAAGTTCGAAGCTTGGAGCCCAACTAATTGGCGCGGGGTTAAAATCCACGTCTTTAACGACTAGGGAAAAAATGTCAGACTACGATCCAAATGTACCAATGCTTAGACAACTTCTTGCTCTTCAAATTCTTGGAAAGCTTGAAGATGCGGGGTTCGCTCATGAGCCGCTAACGCACAAAATGGACAGGCCTTACATGGCCGAAAGGATTTACGCGCGCCACGAAGGACTACCACCAGGTATGAAAGTGCAGGTCTTTACGACTGTTATCGGAGATGGTGACAATGTGCCGATAGAGGTACGTGCCAGTGGCAAAGATGCCATCCGGGTGTGTGCGGTATATGTGACCAAGGATGGAAAGACAAGGGGTCTTGGAAAGGAAACTCGTGTTAATCGTACCGGGAATATTGAGGACATCGTTGAGCGTATGCTCGAGCGAATGCGCAAAGCATGGATGACTTGTAAAACAGTTAATCGTTGTCGAGACTGTAATTCACCGGTGTTCATAACAAAAAGAAACAAACAAGCTTGCGCAGAGCTTTGCTGGCTTAATGAAGAAGAAAAAAATAAACCATACAACCCACCTCGAAAAAAGAGGTTTCGTCGATATCGACGCTATTAGGAGAACTTAATGAAAGACAAGCCTATCTACATTTACCTTGACAACCGCCAATGCGATGATTTTGAAGTCTCATATTTTGGTGAGGGCACACTCATCATTGCCGCGTCAACGCTAATTCGTTCCAAGTGGGGCGGATACGATCGCTGGCATAGAACCATTTTGGAGTCTTTTGGTAGTGATACTATCACGCTAACAAAGACAGACACAGATCGCCCAGGGTGGTATCTACTGGCAGGTTACAATGAGTCTGACTTTCCGGAATTGCACAATGAAAATGCATAAAGAAAAGTATGAAAAGCTACTTCGAAGATTTTCTCAAGAGCTTCATGAGGTTGGCGTAAGCGAAAATCTAAATGGTTTGGTACAAGACCAAATTGATAGAGCCCCAAATGTTATAGTTGCCAGCGCCGAAGAGACCACAGAACGGTTTACCTACAGGCATGAGGGCTATATGATTGAAGCAGTAAGGACTGTTAAGTTAGTAGTGAAAACAACAAAATGAAATATCGCTCTTGTGGTGAGTGCTCCGTATGTTGCGAAGTGCTAGAAATACCGACATTGGAAAAGCCCAAGAAGACCCTCTGTAGTAATGTTTGCTCAGGCGGGGGTTGTTCCATATATCAAGATCGACCGAGTGAATGTCGTACGTTTCAGTGCCTTTGGAGTGAAGGATATACTGGTGATGGACAACGCCCGGACAAGAGCGGCATTATGGCTTACCATATCGACACCCAATATGGGAGAACACTTTTAATTTTAGAAATAAAAGAAAAGGCTTTTACAAAAAGGTCTTCACAAAAGGAAAGGTTGATTAAGTTTGCTGAAAAAAGAAACACACCAGTATTTATTTCAAACTACGACGGAGAAACAACAGCTATGATTCCATAGCGGGAAGGTAATGATGACGAACGCAGAAAAAGCGAAAACATACGCAGAAGAAAAGCACGCTGGACAAGTGCACGGCACAAGACCATTTATGATGCACTTAACTGAGGTGGTCAATACACTTCATGAATTTGGATATCTAGATGATGACTTAACTGCAGCTGCATGGCTTCATGATGTAGTAGAAGACACAGATGTCACGATAGAAGAAATCTATGCTGAATTTGGAAACAGAATTGGAAACTTGGTTGATGCGTTAACAGATGGCGAAGGGTCCACAAGAATTGAAAAAAAGCAAAAGCCATACTCTACAATCCCCAACGTTCCGGGCTCGGTTATTGTTAAGCTAGCAGATCGAATCGCAAATGTTCGACACACAATTAAAGAAGGACCTGCAGCTGACAGATATAGGGAGACATATAAAAAAGAACATGCAGGATTTTGCCATGCTCTTAATAAGACTGGAGAAGCCAAAGAAATGTGGTATGTTTTAGACAATCTTTTGACAGGCGGATTGAGGGGAGCATAGGTCAGAAATCGTTTCTGCGAAATACTTAGCATGGAGGTATAGGCTTCCATGCGTTTTCTTTTAATATTACTGCTACTGCTCCTCTGCTGTGCTAAAAAAGAAGAGCCGCTTCAGCAGACATATACTCCTCCAGCGATAGAATGGGCAGAAGATTTGGACTTAGACGATCTACCAGAAGCAGATGATACAGGGGAACCAAATGAAAATTACTAGAAAGCAAATCAGGGCGATCATAAAAGAAGAGCTCAACAGAGAATTGCCGATATCTTATTACTCTGATGAAATGATTATGCAAGAAGGTTTACTTGATTGGCTTGGAAACTTGTTTGGGAAGCTTGTTGGGTTTTTTACTGGGGCTGCTGACAAGGGCGCAAGCAGAGCATCTACGGGCTACGAAACTGTCTTCGAAGACAGCAAATTACAAAAGATCGCCAAGAAACATGGGCTTGATGGATTAGGCGAACCCGGAGACTTTAAGCACCATCATCTGGATATGGAAGATAAGAAGCATCGGCTTGTATTTTTTGAGGCAACTGCGGGACACCTAAGCAGCACCGCCGCCGAAGAAACAGAGGCGCTACAGCAAGCAGCGAAAATACCAGACTGGACTCCCAAAGATGATTCAGAAGAAGCAGCTAAAGAGTGGCAAGAAAAGAATGGAGATGCCGCGGCTGGATTTTGGGAGGTTGTTGGCTCTGTTGGATGGGGATGCGGTTGGCTTGGCAACGAAATGCAGATAAAGGGTGGTAATACTGCTGCAGGAAAGCTTGAAGCCGCTGGTGAAAGTGGAAATCCAGCAGAGGCTTCAGAAGCTTTGATAGCTGGACTAGAATGGATGATCAAGGTCTTTGATAAAGGTGTCAGCGATGGTTCTGAATTTGCCAGCGACGCAAAGAGTCTGCTAGATGCAGAACTGGCTGCTGCCACTGCTGTCGCAAAAGCCATCGCAGAGTCTGGGAAAGAACAACAAAAAGAAAGTCTAGAGCTTCGAAAGCTAATAAACACATTAGTTCAGCAAGTTATTGAGGGATAAAAATGAAGATTACTAGAAAAGAAATTAGAAGAATTGTTGAAGAGGAAATTAAAAGAGACCTTCCTATTTCCTATTATTCTGATGAAATGTTGGTGCAAGAAGGATTACTAGATTTTCTTGGAAACTTATTCGGAAAGCTTGTTGACTTTCTATTTGGTGATGCTGAAGAGTCTCGAGAGAGTGTTTATTCTTCAACATCGTCTAGCGTTAATGATAGAATCGCTAAGGTCGCAAAGGAAGCTGAATTAGAAGATGTCGAAGATGTTGACGATCTTGATATGAAAGATGAAAAGCATCAGAAAGTTTTTTACGCTGCGCTGGCACCGGTTGTTGTTGACGTTTCCAAGATTGCGATAGAAGATATTAAGGCCACAGAATCTGTTAAAGACTGGACACCTGCTGATGATAGTGAGGAGGCTGCAACCAAATGGAAAGAAGAAAATGGTGAAGCGGCTGGTAACCTCTATGGAGCTTGTGGAAGCTTGATGGGTCTCTTAAAGTTTTTTGGGGATAAAGGAATTACTTCTGCTGCTGAAGCAGAACAAGCCGGGGAAGCAGCAACGAAAGAAGGCCCAGCTGCAGCTGCTCAATGGTTAGCACAAGGTGGCCCGAAAGCCATTGCAGGTATCTTTGAGTTTGCGAAAACTGCAGGAATTGATGGCGCTGATGATGCGATATCGGCTATCGGAGAAGTAAGCGCTGCTGGAACAGCAGTGGCTGAAAAAATTGCTGCTAGTGGAAAAGAGCAATCAGAAGAAACAAAAAAAGAAAGTTTAGAATTAAGAAGGTTAATTAACGGTCTTGTTCTTCAAGAGCGAAAGCAAAATACTTAGAACAAAGAGGTATACATGAAAGTCTCAAAGAAAACGCTACTTCGAATCATTAGAGAAGAAGCTACTAAATCTACAAAAAAATATGACGATGATTCTGCTCTTAAGGGAGACCAAGACGAGCTTCCTGATGCTTTACAAAAGGGCATTATTGATAAAGCAGTTGAAGATAGAGAAGAAAAAAATGAATCTATAAGATTTACGATGTCTGAACTTCGAAGAGTTTTAATGGAAGAAATGGCATTGGCACAAAAGCAACCCCAGGCCCTAGATGCCGATTCACTATCTGATTTAATCGTTGATTTGGTTGGAGATGAATTAACTGGTGGTGTGGATGATGGAAGAGTGATGGGCCACGGTGGTTCGGCAAGCATGGCAAAGCAGCAATTGCAACATCTTGCTTCAAACGCGCAAAGTCTACATGATAGCTTAAGTGATGAAGATGAACTACCTGAGTGGGCACAATCAAAGATCGCTGTGGCTGAAGCCGGTATCGATTCTGTGTATGATCATCTTTCTTACAAAATGCAAGTACAGGAATCTAGTAAAAAAAAAGTAAGAAGAAAGCTGTTAGAACAAGACGACGATAAGATGTCTTCTAGCGAGTTTGTTGCAGCAATGAAAGGCGATATTGCTGGAATGATGAAGATTGTACCTGATGCAATGAATGATGAGCTTATGGGCGCGATTAAAGCGCTGGTAGCTGCGTCTAAATTCGACACATCAGCATTCAAAACAGTCATTGGACTAGTTATGGATAAAACAGCAAAGGCACAAGAAAAAGCATCAAAAGAGGCGGAAAAATGAAAGAACAATGTGATCTTGGTCCCTTAACAAAAGCGGCTCCTGCTCCAATTCAGCAGCAGGTTACTGTTGTACCAGATATAGAGATAGGATCTCTTGAGGCATTTATCCCCCCCACCGGAGAAGAGATCTTCTCTGCGTACGTTGGATTCCTTCGAGCTTTTCACCTATGGTTTCACGCGGCTCATAACCTTGCAAAAGGAACAGGGTTCGCTGGTGACCACGCAAGCCTATACGGACCGATATACCTTGAGGTTCAAGAAGTGATGGATAGAGTAATAGAAAAAGGCGTTGGGGTTTTTGATAGCGAATCCATCGCTTGCCCAAATAAAATAACGTCAGATGCAATGATCGTACTTGATGAGTGGGAGTCGCCTGCAGGCCAGAGCGCAGAAAGAATTGCTGACTTAGCGTTACATTACGCAATTGATCTTGTAGAGCTAGATGCTAAAGTAGCAACCTTACTTGATGAAGATGGGTCGCTAACTTTTGGATTAGAGAATTTATTAGCAGAGTTAGCTGACGTTCACGAAGGTTATGTTTATCTTCTGAAGCAACGAGCTAAACATCTTTAATTTTGCACAACAACTTTAAAGCTTTTATTTTTAATTTGCGAGGGCACTTTTTAATAAAGCTCTCGACTTGAAGCGCGGTGCTTTTATCAAGGCCAACCAAAGTGCATTGTACTACCACGGGACCTCTACCCCTTGTATACTTTGCTGCCTTTCCGAGCTGGTGAGCTTGAACTCTTTTATCCAGATTAGTCGTAATACCAGTGTATAGTGTACTATCTGCGCATTTTAAGATGTAAACTTGCCAATTATTCATGTGACAATAATAAAGAGAATGGAACAAAAAGAAAAAAGACCAAAGGTCGGAGAAGTGTGGCTGGTCAACAGCTTCGCTGGTGTGAAGGTAAAAAAAAGAATTACCAGAAAAGATGAGGACGGTTCAGGTTGGTTTGGTGTACTTATAGATACGGAAGACGCCAAAGCTTTACGTAAGATGTCTGTCCCATACATTGAAATAGAGAAAGAAGAAACATATGTTTTTGATTTTCACTTGATTAAAAGACTAAAAGCAGCACCAAGAAAGAAGAAAAAGAATGAATCAACCAGTAACAGGAAGCATAGGAAGAGGCGATACGTTAGGACCTCTTGATGAATCTAAAATCTGGGCAATGCATTTTATACAAGGAATGGTTACGCTAAACACCATGAATGATATGGCTGATCGAATCAAAATGATTGAGGCCATGCTTGAGCTTCCATTAATACAAAGCGGAAGCACAACAGCCGCTCTTCGAAAAAGGGTGGAATACACAAGAGAGCTACAGGAAATAGAGGAAGCTATAAAAATGCTTTGCGCTCTTACAGAGGTTCCCGAAGCTTAGCCTGAGTCTGCTGTAGAGTCTATCGAGTATACCACTTCAACCAATACACCGTCTGATGGAATTGGGGTAAAGTATACAGTGTTTGTTGCAACATCATAATCCCATATAGATATGTCTTGCTCAACACTATCGTATAATACTCTTATGCTGCTTTCAAGAGGATATTGAGATAATTCAATATACTCAATTGGCTCAAAGGGCTTGCTGGCTTCTGCAACTCCAGGAGTCCAGTCAGAGCTACATATATCAATCTCAACGCCATTAGCCATACCTGTAACGTCGAGGTAACCTTGGCCGACTTCATCTGCGCACGTACTTTCATTTAATCCGACGATAGAAGATATAAGCACCCTTGATCTTTTTGTTGTAATCCAATCATAAAATTCTGTAGGTGACCATTCCCAAGATTGCTCATCTTCATCAGAAACAAATACAATCAATAAAGCAGCTGACTGTCTCATCCATGATGTGGAATATGCACCTAACTCCATGTATGCATAAACAGACTCAAAGCCCGCTTCACCTGCTGGACCATAATACGAACTTGACGAAAGAGCATTAAGCGCTGCGGTTGCCTCTGTAATATCATCGCCTGGTACAAGCGGAAAGGTTGTATTAGAAAGTGCTTCATCTTCATCTGTGCTGATTATCCCAAGTCTCCAGCCAGTATCAAGTGGAAGACTTGTCAGCATTGCTTCAATACCAGCAAGCAATTCTGGATCATGATTGTTCATACTTCCTGATCGATCAATGACCCAAAGGATGTCATATCCTTCTGTCTGTGAAGGTTGTATGAACGAGTCTACCCACACATCTGGATACGTTTCTACAACAACTTCTTTTTCATGAGTTAATATATTATCAGATGTGCATCCAGCGAATGTAATGCTGAGTATACTCAATAGTGTAAGAAAAGTTTTCTTCATAAAATGTCCCGCTATTTTTAACTATAGGTTCCCGGGGGTTTTGATGACATACTTATGAAAGTGCTAGCAGGGACAAACAAAATGGTCATTTAGCTGTGGATGATTTTACCACCTGTAGGAAGAAGTGATATGGTTTCAAATAGAAAAGCCGAGTTAACTTACCAATTAAGAAAAGCACTTCTAAGTCTTGGGAGGGCATTATCAATAGCACAATTAGAGCAAGACTTTGAAGCTCAAGCTGACATAAAGAGGTCGATTGACCATCTTAAGAAAAGACTAAAAATATTATCGCACGTAAAAGGAAAAAAATGAAGATCAATGAAGAAATCGGAAGGAACTATAAGACGATAGACCCATCACCGATTGATTTTTTTCATGACCCAAGAGTGCAAGTTGAAATATTTCCAGATGGATTTGGAAAGCATGCTGTACAAATTACATGTCCTGACTTAAATTACGAATCAGATTTACAGACCTTTGCTGACGAAAACGAAGCAGTAAACTGGGCACGAAATCAATACACTTCACTTATCACGAAGCTAGACAGCATTATTGATATTCAAGAGGCAGTAATCAAAAGGCTATTGAGAACACCCTAGCTGGTATTCTACTGCTGATAGGAAATTACGAACTGCTTCCGTTCTGCTACCAATCGCAAATTCATCAAAGTTAATCGCAGCACCGCTTATTGTGGCAATCAGCTCACCGTCTTCATTAAGCACAGGTGAACCACTGCTTCCTGGAGCTACTGGAAATGTGAATATTGCTAATGAGTCAACTTCTCCAGAATAAAATCCCCGAAACACAGGCACAGCCATGGGTACAGCTAAGCCAAGGGGTGATGCCATATTATAGACGTCTTGGTGCAGCACAAGGTTTTTATCTGACATTGTTAAAGAGGGCCCAAGATAGTCTTCGGCCATAACAATGCACAAATCGTTTTCTTCATCTGTTGCTATTATAGTGCCTTGTGATATTCTGCCAAACCCTGTTGTAAGAGTAATTTTGTAATCGACAGCTGGGTCTGTAATCGGAATCGCACTAGTATCAATAGCACAAACATGTGCTGCTGTTAGTACAAGAGAGCAATCTTCTCCGCAATTTCCGACTATAGAACCAGAAGCGCTCCCACTGACAATTCCTTCTATCTGCCCATTATTGACACAGCTTTCATTTTCTTCATTGCACAACTTTTTGTAAATTACAACTTCTTGCTCTATCATTACAAAAGATTCAATTGGAAATCTTCCACCAATATCGCTACGTAACATAGCTGTATTTGTGACTTGACTTAACCATGGAATTGCGTTAACTTGAACGACAAGATTAACTGTTGCAAGTAATGTTGCAATAATACAAAGTGTGTAAAAAGCAGTGCGTAAATACCTCCTCAAAATTCCTCCTGAAGCAAGGGTGGTATAAATTTATGTATTCAATCGGACACGAAACAGGAAAAATGGAGGCGATATGATCGTATTATTTGACATGGACGGAACCTTAACACCAGCTAGAGAAGAAATAAGTTGGGATGTTGTGAAAACCATAAAAGAGCTAGCTGAACATTGCAGGATTGGCATAATATCAGGTTCTGATATTGAGTACATTAATCAGCAATGTGATAAGCTATTTTCTATTAGCGGGTGTGATCCAAACAATTTAGATATTCTACCGTGTAATGGAACGAAGCTTTACAAATGGAAATACACAAAGTATGAAATAGCACACGAAGCAGATATGATTAAAGAGATTGGAAAGCACACATACAAAAACCTTTTATCTAAAATTTTTGAGCTGCAAGCAGAGGTTACAAAATTTTATCCGGACCTTCCATATAGCGGTACATTTGTTCAATACCGTGGTTCCTTATTAAATTGGTGTCCGATTGGAAGATCTGCAGATCTCACACAAAGGGCAGAGTGGAAGCAATGGGATCTAAAGTGGCAAATTAGAGACATCTATGTAGAAGAGTTACAAAAGTATATTGATAAAGCAGGTCTAGACATTACTGTTGCGTTAGGGGGCTCAACAAGTTTTGACATTTACCCTCTGGGGTGGAATAAAACTTATGGACTAAAGCATTATCCTGATGAAGAAGTTTATTTTATTGGCGACAAATGCACAAAAGGCGGAAATGATTGGCACATATACGAGGCTCTACAAAGCGAAAAAAGATCATGGAGTACCACTGGACCAAAAGATACCATAAAGATCGTGAACAATTTAATAGAGTCGTTTAAAGCGGTGTAAAAACCTTATGTTAAGCGTACAATATAGTACAAGGAGCTTTGCATGAGTTATCAGTATTCCCAACTTTTTCCATACCCAAAAATAAGAGAGCAACAGGCCGAAGCTATAGATTTTGCTCTTAACAAATACATCAATGAAGGAAAGCGCTTCATCATAATAGAGGCAGGTACAGGTGTTGGAAAAAGTGCTGTTGGGCTAACAGTCGCAAGATACCTCTCTAAAAGTATGAGCAATACGGCTGGATTATTCGAGCCTGGTTCTTATTTTTTGACAACACAAAAAATTCTTCAAGAACAATATATCAATGACTTTGGAGGATTTAAGGGACCTATGAAGTCAATCAAGTCATCAGCAAATTATACATGTCGCTATAATAAAAAGACATCTTGTGGTGAAAGCTTAAGAGCGCTAAGAACTGCTGAAAAAGGAAGTAAATTTTGGAAAGCATGTACATTTAATTGCGTGTATAGAAATGCAAAAGAAAGCTTTCTAAAGTCTCCAGAAGGTGTAACTAATTTCCCTTATTTCCTTGCTGAAACACAATACGCGGGGAAATTAACACCGCGACAAGTTTTGGTTATTGACGAAGCGCACAATGTAGATGCGCAATTAAGCAAGTTCATCGAAATTACAATTTCAAATCGTTTTTGCAAAAGCTTTCTTAACTTCGAGGTACCCAAGTCTTTAACAACAGCGAAGTATGTAAAGTGGATTGAGGAAACATACGTACCTACAATAGCTGGAAAACTTAAGCATCTAGAGCAAATGCTAGAAAAATACGTCGGATTGACTGAAAAAATTAAGTCTGGCGAGTTTGCTTCAATCGCTAAAAAGTTTGAGATTATGGATAAGCACGTTTGCAAAGTACGTAGATTTCTGGAGCTTTACAATTCTGATAACTGGGTCATGAATGAAATTGCTGCAGATGGTCGCTCTGGAAGAAAAATTGAATTTAAACCTATTGATATTGCTCCATTCGCAAATGAGCACTTGTATAATTTCGGTGAAGTAGTAATTCTAATGTCTGCTACCATTCTTGACAAAAGTGCATTTACAGAGAGTGTAGGTATTCCTCATGACAAAGCTGCATTCATTAGTCTTCCCAGTCCATTCCCTGTAGAAAATCGTCCTGTTATCTATAGCGGCGTTGGAAAAATGAGTTCAAAGGCGATTGATGATACTCTTCCAAGGATGGTAGAAGCTGTTAAAGCAATTATGGCTGAACATAAAAATGAAAAAGGAATTATTCACTGCCACTCTTACAAGGTGGCAAACTACTTGAAGAAAAATATCAGGGGCTCAAGGCTATTAATTCATAATTCTGAGAATAGGGAAAGGATTCTAGAAAAGCACATGAAAGCTAAGAAACCTACTGTTCTTATTTCGCCATCCATGACAGAAGGAGTGGACTTAAAAGGTGACCTGAGCCGGTTTCAGATCATTTGTAAGGTACCATACCCATACTTAGGCGATAAGCTGGTACGAAAAAAGATGAATAAGTGGAAATGGTGGTATCCACTTCAGACAGCAAAGACAATTGTACAGGCCGTTGGAAGGTCTGTGAGATCATCAGAAGACTCTGCTGTTACGTACATTTTAGATTCGGATTTCGAAATGTTCTATAATAGAAATCGTTTAATGTTCCCTCAGGGGTTTAAGGAGTGCTTACAAAAATGAAGGTATATAATTCAGTAAAAGAATTTAGAAAATATATCGATGACAATGACATTTGGGGTAACATAAATGTTTATATGACATCAGGAGGCTTTGATCCTCTACATGTTGGGCATCTAAGGTGCATCTTAGAAACCGTTGACATGGCTGAAGCAGATGGTGGATATGTTGCTGTTATTGTTAATGGAGATGGTTTTCTAGAAAGAAAAAAAGGAAAAGCATTTATGTCTGCAAACGAAAGGGCAGAAATAATTGCAGGAATTCGAGGTGTTGATGCTGCGATTATTTGGGATGATGGAGGCCAGACTGTAATCGGTGCCATAGCAGAACTTAAGCCTAATTTTTTTACAAAGGGTGGAGATAGAGCTGCACCTGAAGATATTCCTGAATGGGATATTTGCGAAGAGGTTGGGTGCAAGGTGGTGTTTAATGTCGGTGGCGGAAAGGTACAAAGTTCATCTTGGCTTTTAGAAGAGGCAGAAAAAAATGCAAAGAATTGAAAAGCCGTGGGGGTATGAAGTAATTTGGGCAGAAACCGGCTCTTACGTAGGAAAGCTTTTGCATATTAATGCTGGGCATAGATTATCAAAGCAGTACCACATGATAAAAGAAGAGACAGTATACGTCTTAAAAGGTGTATTGTACAATTATGAAGAAGACGGAAGTATAACAAAGGTGCATCCAGGAGAAGCACTACACATTAATGTTGGACAAATCCACAGGTTTGGAGCAAATGAATCACATGTTGAAGTTATTGAAGTCAGCACACCGTATTTAGGCGATGTAGTACGGATGGAGGATGACTATGGAAGACGTGAATAAATACGCTCAAGGAGCAGGATTTGTACTTGTCAGAAAAGAGACAGGACTTATGCTTGTGTTATTGAAAGAGGACGGACAATATGACATTCCAAAAGGTGTACAAGAAAAAGGCGAATCAACATTAGCGTGCGCAATTCGAGAATGTTTTGAAGAATGTTCAATACTTGTGCAAAAAAAAGACGTAGCAAAGACCAGCGTAACCAATGGGTACTTAACAGTATTTTTTGCATACACAGAAGGTATACCGCAAATTTTACCAAATGAGCATACTGGTATTATCGAGCATGCAGGGTTCAAGTGGGTTACCTTTGATGAAGCTATACAAGGTGCCCTAGATTATCTTAAGCCGCTAATCGACGAAATAAAGTTCGTCAAATAAACCTGCACAAACCACAAATCAATCTTAAATTTATATTTAGAATCAGAGGCGCACATGTCAATATTTCAACGGCACAAGACAATAGCAGATAGATCAGCCACTGATCGCGGGCGTCATCGAAAAAAAATCGAGCACGCGATCAAAGAAGGGATTCACAATATTGTCGCTGAAGAATCTATAATCGGCAAAGATGGTAAAAAGAAATTTAGAATACCTGTCAGAGGAATTAAAGAATATAAGTTTGTTTATGGAGAAAATGGAAGTAAAAAAGTCGGTTCAGCACACGGTAAAGATGTAGAGCGTGGACAGGTCATTGGTGAAAAAGAAGAAGGACAAGCAGGAAATCCAGACAAGCCAGGTAATCAAAAAGGCGAAGAATATTATGAGGTTGAGCTTACACTAGAGCAATTGGCAGACTATTTGTTTAAAGATCTAGAGCTACCAAACTTCGAGAAAAAAAGAAACGCCAATATTGTATCAAAGAAGATAAAAAGAAAAGGTTACAGACCGCAAGGTATACGCCCAAGGCTTGATAAAAAGAAGACAGTTATTCAAAAGCTTAAAAGAAAAAATAAAGCTAAACGAATGGGAAAATTGGCAGAGGATAGCGATGAATTTTCTTTTAATGAAAAAGACTTGCGGTATCGACATTACAAGGTCCATGAAAAGAAAACATCCAATGCAGCTATAATATTCTTAATGGACATCTCTGGATCGATGGGTCGTCAAAAGAAATTTCTTGCAAGGAGTTTTTTCTTTTTGCTTTATCACTTTATCAGATCTAGATACGATCAAGTTGAGATAGTATTTTTGGCACATGATACAGAAGCCTATGAAGTGAACGAAGAGCAATTTTTTGGAAGAGGGTCTTCTGGAGGTACGCAGGTATCAGCTGGTCTTGAGGCCGTTAATGAAGTAATAAAGACAAGATACCATCCTTCATCTTGGAATGTATATACTTTTCAGTGTTCAGACGGTGATAATTGGCCAGCTGATAATGAAAAGACAATAGAAGAAGCAAAGAAGGTTATTAATAGTTGTCAATTTTTTGGCTATGCTGAGATAGAGCCTTCCCAAGAAAGGGTGGCATGGCTTAATGAGTCTGCTATCTATAAAGTCTATCAGCCTTTGGAATGTGCTGGTTTTAGGTGCACGGAAATTCATACTAAAGACGATATTTGGGTGGCTTTTAATTCTTTCTTTGGAGGAAAGTTATGAGTGATTTTTCATTAGAAGAATTAGAAAGATGGGATAAAAAAATAGAGGAACTTGCCTTGAAGGCTGGCTTGGACTGGTTTCCAATTCTTTATGAAACATGTGACTATTACGAGATGATTGGAAATATGGCATATCATGGAATGCCAACACATTATGGTCACTGGAGCTTTGGCAAGTCATTTGAAAGAACCCACCAAATGTATAACGCTGGTAGGGAAGGATTACCTTACGAATTGATTATTAATAGCGATCCATCGCTTGCTTATTTGATGGAAGAAAATCCGCTATATCTGCAAATTTTAATCATGTGTCATTGTGTTGGGCACTCCGACTTTTTCAAAAATAATGCAACCTTTGCTCATACCAGACCAGAAGAAATTATTCTTAAAATGAGAAATGCAAAAAGGTTTATGGACAAGCTTGTAGAAGACCCAAGCATAGGTGTGGAGAGAGTTGAAAGAATATTGGACGCTGCTCACTCAATATCTCTTAACGTCCCTAGAAGGTTTAGCAGATACGTTCCTCAAAAAGTACAGCGAGATGAGCTGGTAAAAGACATCAAGTCTGGGAAATATGCAGAAAGTAAAAATTGTCCGGACCCCAGCAGAGTACCAATTACACCTGAGGTAAACATTTTGGCTTTCTTGGCTGATGCGTCTCCTTACTTAGAGGATTGGGAAAAAGAGCTTTTAGTATTGGTTGCAGAAGATGCGCAATACTTTATGCCACAAATTCGAACAAAGATAATGAATGAAGGGTGGGCATCATTTTGGCATTATAGACTAATGCACGAACTGAATCTTCCGGATGATATTCATTTACCATTCTTAAAAATGCATAATGAAGTTGTTAGACCTCATCTTGGCGCAATTAACCCATACCATCTTGGGTTTCATATGTTCCAAAGAATAGAGGAAAGATTTGGCTTAGAAGAGTGCTTCATTGCAAGAGAATCTTTAAATGACGAATCCTTTTTGAGACAATATCTAACGCAAAAAGATTGCGAAGAGCTAAACCTTTTCAGCTTTTCACTTCAGAAAAAACAATATGTTGTGGATGATGTTTCCGATGAAGAAGGCTTTAAGCCTATTAAAGAAAACCTAATCAAGCAAGTCGCTGCGAATAATATACCAGTAATAACAGTTCACAAAGTTGAGGAAGGAAATATTCTTGCTTTAAGACATGAACATGACGGTAGAGATTTGGAGTTAGATTATGCAGAGGCGGTTGTAAATCACGTCGCAGTCCTTTGGGGCGATGTAGTCAAATTAGACACCATAATTGAAGATGAACCATTCGAGATTTAATTGGGAGACATAATGTCTGAAAAAAACAGATATCTTAAAATAATAAAGGAACAACGCTCTGCGAAGTCAAAGAAAAAGTTTGCCGGTACTTTGCTAGAATACCTACAACTTGTTGAAGAAGACCCTACTATCACTGACCATGCTCATAAGCGTTTGTATGATGCTATAGTCGATAGAGGTGTGGAGACTATGGATCCATCTGACGCTAGAAAAAGAAAAATCTTTAATGATGAAAATATCAAGGTATTTGATTATTTCAAAGAAGAATTTTTTGGAATGGAATCTGTTATTTCAAAGCTTATGAGGTTTATGAGGTCAGCGTCTTTAAAGGGTGAAGAAAGTAGACAGGTGCTATTGCTTATGGGCCCTGTTGGCGCTGGTAAGTCTGCTCTTACAGAGCATATCAAAAGATCGCTTGAAGGTAAAAGCTACTATTACTTAAAGGATGATCCTCAAAGAGGAGAGCCTCTTCAGTTAATTCCAAGGTCTTTAAGAAAAAATTTCGAAGAGATGCTAAGCGTTCGAATCGAAGGTGATATATCTCCTGTTGCAAGACACTTGCTGTTTGAAAACTACAAAGGAGAATATGAAAAGTTTGAGGTCGCAGAAACAACATTTTCTCAACGAGCAAGAAGAGGAGTCGCATCTGTTCCCCCTATGGACGCGAATAGTCAAGATGTTTCAGTGCTTATTGGTTCCGAAGACATTTCAAAGCTTGATAAGTATTCTGAGGACGACCCACGATCTCTTTCGTTAAATGGCGCATTTAACGTTGGTAATAGAGGTATAGTAGAGCTTGTGGAGG
>CETH01087864.1_pt1 | contig 16060 bp, 14 predicted proteins | sample 361461 | NCBI WGS metagenome assembly CETH01 (sample SAMEA2622695, study PRJEB7988) | marine metagenome | isolation source: saline water (ENVO:00002010), including
ATTCCAATTTTACATTCATCTGGTGTTATAATTCCTGGACAATTTGGACCAATCAATCTTGATTTAGAATTTAAAAGTTTTTTTTTGACTTTTAACATATCTAAAACTGGTATTCCCTCGCTTATGCAAACAATTAATTCAATAGATGAGTCAATTGCCTCAATTATTGCTGAGGATGCAAATTTAGCTGGAACATAAATCATTGTTGCATTCGCTCCAGTTTGATCTTTTGCCTCTTTGACTGTATTAAAAACAGGTCTATCTAGATGAGTTTGGCCACCTTTTTTTGGTGTAACTCCTCCAACTAAATTAGTTCCATATTTTATAGATTGTTCAGAATGAAAGGTTCCATGAGCACCAGTGAAACCTTGGCAAATTACTTTGGTATCTTTGTTTATTAAGACTGACATTATTTTATAGCTTCAACTATTTTTTTTGCTGCATCAGATAAATCATTTGCAGATATAATCTCTAATCCTGAATTATCTAGTATTTCTTTTCCCTCTTTAAAATTTGTTCCCGCTAATCTTACAACTAAAGGAACCTTTATTTTTATTTCTTTTGCTGCATCCACAACACCTTGTGCCAGTACATCGCATCTCATAATTCCTCCAAAAATATTTATTAGTATTCCTTTTACATTTTTGTCAGATAAAATGATTTTAAATGCAGCTGAAACTTTTTCTTTGGATGCACCTCCGCCTACGTCTAAAAAATTTGCAGGTTCTTCACCATACAATTTTATAATATCCATGGTAGCCATTGCTAATCCAGCACCATTCACCATGCATCCAATATTTCCATCCAATTTAATATATGCTAGATCATGTTTGCTAGCTTCAATTTCTGTTTCTTCTTCTTCATTTAAATCTCTTAAATTTTGAATTTCTGGATGTTTAAATAATGCATTTTCATCAAAAGTCATCTTTGCATCTAAACAAACAATTTTATTTTTTTTTGTTAAAATAAGAGGATTTATCTCTACTAAATTTGCATCTTTATCAATAAACATTTTATAAATCGATTTTATTAAATTGATCGCTTGTTTACTTGAATCGTTATCTAAATTAAAAATTTTAATAATTTTACTACAGTCTTCCTCTGAAATACTTTCATCAAAATCTACTTTGGTAGTAATTATTTTATCTGGTGATTTTATTGCAACTTCCTCTATATTCATTCCTCCCTGGTCACTGGTAATAAATGCAATTTTTGCAGAGGCTCTATCAACAAGACAAGATAGGTAAAATTCTTTTTCTATTTCTGACGCTGTTTCAACATATAGCCTTTTTACCTTTCTTCCTGTCGGTCCAGTTTGATGAGTAAACAATGTTTTGCCAAATAATTTTTTAGCTTCCTCTTCCAAAAGAGCAATATTATCAACGATTTTTACACCTCCAGCCTTTCCTCTTCCTCCTGCATGAATTTGGGCTTTTAATACGTACTTGTCTGCTTTGAGACTTTTTACTTTTTCAACTAGTTCATTTAAATTAAGAGCATAAACGCCTTCAGGAACAGCTGCGCCATACTTTTTAAGTATTTCTTTTGCCTGGTGCTCGTGAATATTCATTTAGTCTTTGTTTAGGTCAGGGTCAATTTTAGATGCTACATCCCATAATTTAATTACTGCTTCAACAGAATTATTAAACTCTGTTTTTTCATTTTCATTAAGGTCAATTTCCTCAATTTTTTCAACACCTTCGCTTCCAATAATAACAGGAACACCTGCATAAACATTATTTATTCCATATTCGCCATGTAGATATGCTGCGCAAGGTAAAAGTTTTTTTTTATCTTTTAAGAACGCTTCAGCCATTTCAACTCCAGATGCTGCTGGCGCATAAAATGCAGATCCTTTTTCCAGATATTTTACAATTTCTGCGCCACCATCTCTGGTACGCTGATTTATACTTTCTAATTTTTCCTCAGAAATCTTTCCCTCTTTCACTAAATCCATTAATGGTTTACCAGTGACTTTTGTAAATCGTGGAAGAGGTACCATAGTATCTCCATGTCCACCCATCACCATAGCATCAATTTCTTTTACAGGTACATTTAATTCTTGGGATAAAAATAGTTTAAATCTTGAACTATCTAATATACCTGCCATCCCTACAACTTTATGAACAGGAAGTCCTGAATATTTTTGAAATGCCATTACCATTACATCTAATGGATTTGTAATACAAATTACAAAAGCATCAGGTGCATTAATTTTTATACCTTCTGCAACTTGTTTAATAATTTTTAAATTAATACCTAATAAATCATCTCTGCTCATCCCAGGTTTTCTTGGAACACCCGCTGTAATTATAATAACATCTGATCCTTTTATATCTTCGTAGTTATCTGTTCCTGAATATTTTACATTAAACCCGTCTACAGAGGAAGATTGGGCTATATCTAAACCTTTGCCTTTTGCGACTCCACTAGCAACATCAAATAAAACAACTTCATTCACAAGTTCTTTTAGACCAATTAAGTGAGCCAAAGTTCCTCCTATTTGACCTGCACCTATTAAAGAAATTTTACTCATTTTTTATTTCATTGTTGGCATGATAAACTCAGGATTAGATCTTATTCCTGATGGCCACCTAGAAGTAATTGTTTTTAATTTAGTATAAAATTTAACCCCTTCCATTCCATGCGTTCCACTGTCTCCAAATAAAGACCTTTTCCAACCTCCAAAACTATGAAAAGCCATTGGAACTGGTATTGGGACGTTTATACCTACCATTCCAACTTGAATTTTACTTGCGAATGTTCTACCTGCATCTCCATCTCTTGTGTAAATGCTAACTCCATTTCCGTATTCGTGCTCGTTAATTATTTTTGTAGCCTCTTCAAATGTTTTTACTCTAACTACTGATAAAACAGGCCCAAATATTTCCTCTTTATAAATTCTCATATCAGTGGTTACATGATCAAAAAGACACCCGCCAATATAAAAACCATTTTCATAACCTTGTAATTTCAAATTTCTGCCATCAAGAATTAGTTTTGCTCCCTCTTTGACTCCTAAATCTACATAGCTTTTTACTTTTTCTAAATGTTCTTTAGTTACTAAAGGTCCCATCTCAGAAGTTTTATCAATACCAGGTCCAATTTTTAATGCTTCAGCTTTTTTTGATAGCCTTGAGACTAACTCATCACCAACATCTCCAACCGCTACTGCTACTGACTGCGCCATACATCTTTCTCCTGCTGAACCATATGCAGCACCCATTAAACCGTTTACGGCACCATCTAAATCACAATCTGGCATTACTACTAAATGATTTTTTGCTCCACCTAATGCTTGGACTCTTTTTTCATTTTTAGCTGCATTTTCATAAATATATTTAGCAATAGGAGTTGATCCGACAAAACTTACAGCTTTAATATTTTGGTTAGTTAATATGGCATCAACAACCTCTTTATCACCATTAACGACGTTAAAAACTCCATCAGGAAGACCAGCTTCGTGAAGAAGTTCTGCTAATTTCAATGGGCATGAGGGATCTTTTTCTGATGGTTTTAAAATAAAACTATTACCGCACGCTATAGCTAACGGAAACATCCACATTGGCACCATTGCTGGAAAATTAAATGGAGTTATACCAGCTGCAACCCCCAAAGGCTGTCGCATTGAATAACTATCAACGTTTGTTCCAACATTTTCTGAAAACTCTCCTTTAAGCAAGTGTGGAATTCCACATGCGAACTCAACAACTTCTAATCCTCTAATTAATGATCCCTTTGCATCCTCGTATACTTTTCCATGCTCAGAGACTATTAGTTTTGCTAGTTCATCAAAATTTTTTTCTATAAGCTCTTTAAATTTGAACATTATTCTTGCTCTTTGAAGTGGAGGATTTAATGACCAAGTTTCAAAAGCTTTTTGCGCAATTTCAGCTACATCATCTAAATCTGCTTTTGAGGCTAAAATCACCTCAGATTCTTGTTCTCCAGTAGCAGGGTTAAAGACTTTCCCTTTTCTCTCTGAATTTCCTGATATTACTTTTCCACCAACAAAATGTTTGATTAAATTCATGATTGAAATTATTTAATTAAGTAATCAAGCTGTTGCAAGCATTTTCTTTATTTCTGCAATAGCTTTTGCAGGATTTAAGCCTTTGGGACAAGCATTTGTACAATTTAAGATAGTATGACATCTATAAAGTTTGAGTTCGTCGGCTACTTTTTTAAGTCTTTCTTTTCTGTCTTCGTCTCTACTATCAACTATCCACCTATAAGCTTGAAGTAAAACTGCAGGACCTAAATATTTCTCACCATTCCACCAATAACTTGGGCAAGAGGTTGAACAACAAGCGCACATAATACACTCATACAATCCATCCAATTTAGCTCTGTCCTCTTTAGACTGGATATTTTCTTTATCATTATTTTTTGATGATTTTAACCAAGGTTCCACTGACTCATACTGCTTATAAAGAGTACTTAAATCTCCAATTAAGTCTTTTAAAACTTTTAAGTGTGGCAAGGGGTAAATATCAATATCTCCATCTAACTCGGAATGAGATTTTGTACATGCTAATCCATTTTTACCATTCATATTCATCGCACAAGATCCACAAACTCCATGTGCGCAAGATCTTCTATAAGCAATAGAGGGGTCAATTTCGTTTTTAATTTTATTTAAAACATCTAATACCTTTGATGAACAGTTATCCATATCAACTTCGTAAGTATCTATTCTTGGATTTTCATTTTTAGATGGATCCCATCTATAAACATTTACTTTTCTAATATTTTTAGAACCTGTTTTATCTTTATAGTATTGACCTTTTCCTACTTTTGAATTTGTTGGTAAATTAAATTGAACCATTAATATACTCTTTCCTGCGGAGGGAAATATTGTACATCATTTGTTAGCGTTGATCTATGAACAGGTCTATAATTAATTTTTGTTTTTGAACCATTGCACCATGAAAGTGTATGTTGCATATAATTAGCATCATCTCTTTTTGGAAAGTCTTCTCTTGCATGAGCTCCTCTACTTTCTTTTCTATGATAAGCGGAGTCCATTGTTGTAATAGCTTGCCTTATCAAATTGTCAAATTCCAAAGTTTCAACAAGATCTGTATTAAATATTAATGAGTTATCTTTTACGGATAAAGAATCCATTCCCTCATAAGGTTTTCTTATTTCTTCAACGCCTTCCTTCAATGTTTTTTCTGTTCTAAATACAGCACACTTTGACTGCATTGTTTTTTGCATTGATAGTCTTAGTTCTGATGTTGGGTTTGAACCAACAGAATTTCTTAATTTATCAAATCTATCTAAACATCTATCAGTTTCGCTTTTGTCAATTTCATCGTGTTTCATTCCTGGTTTTACTAGCTCTGCTGCTCTTTTAGCTGCTGCTCTTCCAAAAACAACAAGGTCAATTAAGGAGTTTGAACCTAGCCTGTTTGCACCATGAACAGAAACGCAGGCAGCCTCTCCTATAGCCATTAATCCTGGGACTGTTTTTTCTGAACCATTTACTGTAAGAACTTCAGCTTTATAATTTGTTGGAATTCCACCCATATTATAATGTACTGTAGGTACTACTGGAATTGGCTCCTTTGTTACATCTACATTTGCAAATAATTTTGAGGCTTCTGAAATTCCTGGAAGTCTTTCATCAATAACTTTTGGATCTAAATGATCTATATGAAGATGAACATGATCTTGTTCTTTTCCTATACCTCTACCTTCATTGATTTCTACTGCAATGGATCTACTAACTACATCTCTTGAAGCTAAATCTTTTGCTTTCGGAGCATAACGCTCCATAAATCTCTCACCTTTTGAGTTTACCAAATAACCACCTTCGCCTCTTACACCTTCAGATATTAAAGTCCCATGACCATATATTCCTGTTGGGTGAAACTGGACAAATTCCATATCTTGTAGAGGTAAACCAGCCCTTAAAACCATAGCATTACCATCTCCAGTACAAGTATGTGCTGAAGTAGCTGAGTAATACACTTTACCGTAGCCTCCTGTTGCAATTATTGTAATGTGAGATCTAAATCTATGAATTGTTCCATCATTAAGGTTCCAAGCAATTAAACCTTTGCATTCTCCATTTTTCATTAATAAATCTAATGCAAAGTACTCAATAAAAAATTCTGTATTATGCTTTAGTGCTTGTCCATACAATGTGTGTAGAATTGCATGTCCTGTTCTGTCAGCTGCTGCACATGTTCTCTGGACTGTCTCATTGCCATAATTCTTTGTCATACCTCCAAAAGGTCTTTGATAAATTTTTCCATCCTCTGTTCTGCTAAATGGAACTCCGTATTTTTCTAATTCCAGAACTGCTGCAGGAGCCTCTTTACACAAATATTCTATAGAGTCTTGATCACCTAACCAGTCAGCTCCTTTGACTGTGTCATACATGTGCCATCTCCAGTCATCCTCTCCCATATTTCCAAGAGCCGCTGATATACCCCCTTGTGCTGCTGATGTATGGCTTCTTGTTGGAAATACTTTAGATATACATGCTGTTTTTAGGCCAGCTTCACTTAAACCCACTGCCGCTCTTAAACCAGAGCCTCCAGCACCTAAAACAACAACATCATATTCATGATCAATAATTTTGTACGCACTCATAACTATATATTAAATACTAAGATAATTATTATTAATGGAAATACTATAGCAAAGATATTTAATAGTTTATTTGCGGCATTTTTGAGTTTTTCATCCTCAATATAATCTTCAAAAACCTCACTAATACTTAACGCTGAGAAAAAATAAGCAAAAATCAAAAATAAACTAAATAAAAACTTAGAAGGTTGTGACGAAATAAAGAGAATTAATTCAGAATGGTCTTTATCGTAGATATAGGCTAAATTTATTGCAAACCAAAGCATTAACGGCACCAATATTGCAGAACTTACTTTTAAGAAAATCCATTTCTTTGTGACTGAAACCATTAAAGTAAAAGCCTTCCAATAAGAAAGATAATAATAGTAATTGGGAATGATCCAATCAGTACAATTAATCCTGTTATTTTTGTAATTTTTTGCTCAAAACCATACCCAAAGTCCATGAACAAATGTCTTACTTCACTGAGTATTTGAAATGTGAAAGACCAAATAATTCCCAAACATACAAATTTTCCAAAGAAAGATGATAAAAATAATTTAATATATTCATAATTTTGTTCACCAAGTAATAAGGAAGCTATCCAAACCCCAATAATTGTAATTGTAAAAAAATTTATTATTCCAGTAATACGATGAGATATTGAAACTAATGAGGAGATATGCCAGTTATAAATTTGAATATGTGGTGAAAGTGGATTTTTATCTTCCATAAAAATCTTTTTCCATTAAAGCTTCGGCAATTTCGACAGCATTAAGTGCAGCACCTTTTAATAAATTGTCAGATACTATCCATAAATTTATTGAATTTGGTTGAGATGCATCATTACGAATTCTGGAAATAAATGTTTCAAACTTATTTTCAGCTTCAACTGGCGTGATATATCCCCCATCTTTTTGTTCATCAATAACTTTACATCCTGGGGATGATGACAATACATTTCTTATTTCTTCTAAATCATGTTTTTTATGAAATTCAACATTTGCACTAATTGAGTGAGAAACAAGAACAGGAATTCTTACACAAGTAGATGTAATGTTAATTTTATTATCTAAAATTTTTTTAATTTCATCATGATTTTTTTGCTCTTCTTTAGTACTGCCATTTTCAAGAAAGCTATCAATGTGTGGTATTGCATTAAAAGCAATTTGCTTAGTGAAATTTTGTGACTCAACATTCTTGTTTTCTAATACCTCTTTTGTTTGAGATATGAGCTCATCCATACCTGCTTTTCCTGCGCCTGATACTGATTGATATGTTGATGCAACTATTCTTTTTACATTGTAGAGATCATGCAATGGTTTTAGTGCAACAACAACAGGGATTACTGAACAATTTGCATTAGCAATAATATTTTTATTTTTAAATTTTGTTAATTCTTTTGCATTCACCTCTGGTACAATTAACGGAATTTCAGGATCTTTCCTAAAAAATTTTGAATTATCGATTACAATTGTCTTTTGAGCTGCAATTGGTGCCCATTTTTCTGCGATTGAAGAACCGGCAGCAAAAAAGGCAATCTTTACTTTTGAAAAATCGAATTGCTCTAAGTCAATTACTGTGTGCTCTTTACCTAAAAAATTAATTTTTTTTCCTGCACTATTGGATGACGCAACCAAAAAAGCTTCATTGATTGGAAAATGTTTCTTTTCCAAAATCTCTATTAATTTTCTACCTACATTTCCAGTTGCACCAACTATTGCTATATTCATGATAATTTAAAGTTTTATACTAAATGAAAGGTAAATCACAAACTTTTCCATCAAAATCAGAGCCATTAATGTTGATTTTAAAGGATTTATTAGGCTCAAAATGAGGTTTGTTAACCATTGCAATTCCAATTACTTGTTTAAACATTGGATTGTAACAGCCTGATCTTAATTCTCCAATTACTGTATTATTTTCATCAATTAAATTCATAGAGCCGGTTACACTAATTTCTTTAGCATCTATTTTAACTCCCATTAATTTTTTTTTGATACCCTCGGCTCTTATTTTTTTTAAAGCATCTTTTCCAATAAAACTTACATTTGTATCTAAATTAACGTACTGATCAAAACCACATTCAAAAGGGTTATCACCATTGTCCATATCGTTCCCATAAGATAAAAGTGAGCTTTCAATTCTTTCTACTAAATTTGGACATCCAGGTTTCACATTAAATTCACCACCAACTTCAAACAATTTATCATACAAAGCTAATCCTGCTTCAGTATGTTCCATATATACTTCATAACCACCTTGTTTTGACCAGCCAGATCTTGCTATTAGATGTTTTGCACCACCAAATTCAAAATAATCAAAGCCAAAAAATTTTAATTCATTTATTTTAGGTCCTAAAACTTTTTCCATTAGTTTAAAAGATTTTGGTCCTTGTACAGAAAATATGTCTACATCAGGTTCTGATATTTCAACATCTAAGTTATTTCCAATTGCTAAACCCTTTGCATACAAACCTACATCTGAGTCGGACAACGAAATCCACCATAAATTATTTTCAAGTTTAAGTATAACAGGGTCATTAATTAATCCCCCCTTATCATCTATAATTGGTGAATAATAACATCTTCCAACTTTGGCTTTTGAGAGATCTCTACAAGTCATTAGTTGAACTAGTTCAGCAGAATCTTTTCCTTTGATTTGAATTTGTCGTTGAACTGCTGCATCCCACACTTGTACATCTTTTTTTAAATGATGATATAAATCCTCGATAGATCCAAAAGCTGCTGGTAGGATCATATGATTGTATACTGTATAATGTGTAACGCCTTGTTTCTCAACTCGTGAAGTATATTTTGTACCTCTGAGTCTTCTAGATTTAGCAAGATAAAAATTTTTCATATTTTTTGCATTACTGTCATCTTATTTGATTTTTGTAAAGAAACTATATTAACTTAGCTCTTTAGCTTGTTTCCTTAATTCAAATTTTTGAATTTTACCTGTAGATGTCTTAGGCAATGGAGCAAATACAACCTTCTTAGGAATTTTAAAACCTGCTAGGGTCTCACGACAAAAGGTAATAATTTCCTCTTCTGTGCTAGATTTTCCCTCTATTAATTCTACAAATGCACAGGGTGTTTCCCCCCATTTTTCGTCTGGTTTTGCTACAACTGCAGCTAATGACACAGCTGGATGTTTTGATATAGTATTTTCAATTTCAATTGATGAGATATTTTCTCCTCCTGAAATAATTATATCTTTAGACCTGTCTTGTATTTTTATGTATCCACTTGGGTAAGTTACTGCTAAATCTCCTGAGTGAAACCATCCACCTTTCATCGATTTCTCTGTTGCTTCTTTATCTTTAAAATAACCCTTCATTACAACATTTCCTCTAATCATTATTTCTCCCATAGTTTTACCATCATGGGTGACAGGCTTCATGGTCTCGGGGTCCATTACAACTACACCCTCGGTATTGGGGTATCTAACACCTTGTCTTGCTTTAATTTCATTTTGGTTATTCTGTTCTAATTCATTCCATTCATCATTCCATGCACATTGTAAAATATGACCATAGGTTTCTGTTAGACCGTAAACATGCATAACTTCAAATCCAAGATTTTGCATTTTTTCAAAAATTATACTTGGTGGAGGAGCTCCAGCAGTTAACACATAAACTTTTCTTTTTAGTTTTTTTTGTTGATCTTGAGGTGCATTAGCTAACATATTTAATACAATTGGGGCTCCACCAAAATGAGTTACCTCGTATTTATCGATTAATTCAAATATCTTTTTAATGTCAATGTTTCTTAAACAAATTACACGACCATGTATCATTGACATTGTCCATGGATAACACCATCCGTTGCAATGAAACATGGGAACGGTATATAAAAAATTTAATTTATTTGGCATATTCCATGCAACAGCACTTCCAGTTGCCATTAGATATGACCCTCTGTGATGATATACAACTCCTTTTGGATTGCCAGTGGTTCCTGAAGTATAACCTAATGCAATTGCTTGCCATTCATCTTTGGGTAATTTCCATTTGTAACTTTGATCACCCGAGTTAAGAAATTCCTCATATTCTAACGATCCAATTTGTTTTGAGTCTTTTAAATTTGCATCCTTATCATTAATATCAATTATTGTTATTTTTGAATCTACATTCTCTAGAGCTTTTTTTACTACGTCATGAAATTGCCGATCAACTATTAATACTTTTGCTTCACTATGGTTTAAAATATAACTTATTGTTTTAGAATCTAATCTCGTATTTATCGCATTTATAACTGCTCCCGTCATTGGGATTGAATAATGAGCTTCGAATATTTCTGGAGTATTAAATGCTAGTACAGACACTGTATCACCAGTTTTAATTCCAATTTTTTCTAGTGCGCTAGCAAACTTTACACATCTTTCATAAACCTCTCTCCAAGTATATTTTCTACTTTCATAAACTACAGCTTCATAATTTGGATAAATATCTTTTGCTCTTTCTAAAAATGATAAAGGTGTTAATGGAACATAATTAGCATCATTTCTATCTAAATTTGTTTCATAATGATTCATGCTAATTAAATTTGTAGTTCATAATATAGTTACTACCAGTTGTTGCAGTAATATAACTACTTTCAATTCTAGGAAGTACTCTGTTGAAGAAAAAATTTGCAGTTTGTATTTTATCCTCATAAAAATTTTTATTACTGTTATAATCTTTAAAACAAACTTCTAGTACTTTTATCCAAGCATGGCCTGTTGCAACTAAACCAAGTACTTTTAAGTAATCATTACAAGCTCCACTTGCATCTTCAGGCGATAATTTAATTTTTTCTTTTATCCATCCAGTAAACTTTGATAAAATTTCAACATGATAATTAAGTTGTTTTACAAATGGTTCCGCTTTTTTCTCTGTTATATTAATTTCCTCCCTTACTAAAGTTAAATATTTTTCTATAATATCACCATTTCTGTTGACTAATTTTCTAAAAACCAAATCAGCTGCTTGAACAGAATTTGTTCCCTCATAAATAGGTGTAATTCTGTTGTCTCTATAAAATTGCTCAATACCTTGGTCTTTTGTAAATCCATATCCCCCATGAATTTGCATAGCTTCACTAGTAATCTCCATAGCATTGTCTGTAAAAAGTGATTTAACAACTGGTGTCATTAGTGAAACAAGATCAGAAGCTTCCTGTTTTATTCTTTCATCTGAATGATTTAGACTTACTTCAATTTGTTGAGATAACCAAAAACTTAAAGCCCTTTGTCCCTCTATCATAGACTTCATGTTTAAAAGTGATCTTCTTATATCAACATGATCAATAATAAAATCTGCACCATTGTTTGATTTAGAGTTAAATGCTTTACCTTGTTTTCTTTCTTTGGCATAAGTAAGAGAGTTTTGGTATGCTATTTCAGAAATACCTAGTCCCTGAATTCCGACGATAATTCTCTCAAGGTTCATCATTGTGAACATAGAATTTAAACCTTTATTTTTAGGTCCAATCATATAGCCAACGGCATCATCAAAATTCAAAACACATGTCGCTGATCCCTTTATACCCATTTTATTTTCAATTGAGCCTGTTGAAACTCCATTTCTTGGTCCAACTGAACCATCTTTTTTTAAAACAAATTTTGGAACTAAAAATAAACTGATTCCCTTTGTTCCTGGTGGTGAGTCTGTTGATCTTGCTAAAACTAGATGAATAATATTTTCTGTTAAATCTTGATCTCCAGAAGTAATAAAAATTTTTTGACCACTAATTTTATAAGTTCCGTCATTTTGGTCTACTGCTTTAGTTTTTAAAAGACCTAAGTCTGTTCCACATACTGGCTCGGTTAAACACATTGTTCCACTCCATTTACCCTCAACCATTTTAGGCAAATATGTATTTTTTATTTCCTCATCTGCATGTCTTAATAAACAATTATATGCTCCAATAGTTAATTCACTATAAAGTTTAAATGACAAACTAGCTGAAGAAAGCATTTCGTCAAAAAATGTACTAACTGTTTTAGGCATCCCTTGACCGCCATATTTTGGATCACAAGACAATGAAATCCATCCATCTTCTATAAATTTTTGATAGGCTTCTTTGTATCCTGGGGGCGTTCTAACAACTCCGTTTTCAAGAACTGCTGGTTTTTCGTCTCCACTTTTAGCAAGTGGTAAAATTAGATTTTGAGTAATTTTAGCTGCTTCATCTAAAATATCTTTTACCAACTCAGAATTAACTTCTTTATATTTTTCAATTTCATTATATTTTTTATTGTTTCTCAACTTATCAAAGAGAAACATCATATCTTCTACTGGTGCGTTGTATGTTGGCATAAATATACTTTAGAATAAATGATAAGTTATTGCAATTTTGAAATTATCGCATCACCCATTACTGATGTAGATACCTCTTTCATTCCTTTAGAAATAATATCTTTAGTTCTAAGACCATTATCAAGAACATCTTGGACAGCCTTTTCTAAACTATCCGCCTCTTTATCAAGATCTAAGGAATATCTTAAGGCCATAGCAAAGCTTAAAATCGTAGCTATAGGGTTTGCTATACCCTGTCCTGCTATGTCAGGTGCTGATCCATGAACTGGCTCATAGAGTGATCGCATATTACCATTTTTATCTTTTGCACCTAAAGAAGCTGATGGTAAAAGTCCAAGTGATCCAGTCAACATTGCAGCCTCATCAGATAACATATCTCCAAATAGGTTATCAGTTACAATGACATCAAATTGTTTTGGATTTCTAACTAATTGCATTGCACAATTGTCTGCAAGCATGTGTTTTAATTCAACATCTTTATATTCTTTTTCATGAATTGACTGAACTTCTTCTTTCCATAGTTGGCCAGCTTCCATAACATTTGATTTTTCACAAGATGTAACTTTATTATTTCTCTTTCTTGCAAGATCAAATGCAACTCTTGCCACTCTCTGTATTTCACTTGAAGTGTAAATGTGTGTATTAATACCTTTTCTCTCGCCATTATCTATAGGCTTAATTCCTCTTGGTTCACCAAAATATATACCTCCTGTTAACTCTCTTACAAAAAGAATGTCCAAATTAGAAACAAGTTCAGGTTTTAGACTTGATGCATCTACTAATTGTTTAAAACATATTGCAGGTCTAAGATTTGCAAATAATTTTAATTCCTTTCTTAGCTTTAATAATGCTCTTTCAGGTTTTTTTGAAAATTCAAGATTATCCCATTTTGGACCACCTACTGCACCTAAGATTACAGCTGCACTTTCCTGGGCTTTGTAAAAAGCTTCATCGGTTATTGGAGAACCATGTTTATCAAAAGCAGCTCCTCCAACTAAATCTTTATCTATTTCAAAATCTAAAGATTTATTTGAATTGAACCACTTTATTATCTTTTCAACCTCTTCCATTACCTCTGGTCCAATACCATCCCCAGGAAGTAATAAGATTTTTCTTTTTTTTATTTTAATCATTAAATATCCATGGTTTTTCTTTTTTTAAATTTTTTTCAAACATATTCATTTGTTCTGATTTTTTTAATGACAATGCAATGTCATCTAATCCCTCAAGTAAACATTTTTTTTTAAATGGATCAATATCAAATTTTATCTCATTGTTTCCATAAACAATTTTTTGGTCTTTTAAATCTACAGATATTTCTTGTTTTCTAATTGAATATTCAGATATTTCTTTTATCTTTTCCTCCTCTAAAATAATTGGGAGAATACCATTTTTAAAACAATTACTATAAAAAATATCTGCATAACTAGAACTAATAACGCATGTAATTCCAAAATCTAACAAAGCCCATGGCGCATGTTCTCTTGAGGATCCACATCCAAAATTATTTCCAGCAATTAATATTTTTGAATTATTAAAAGGTTTATTATTTAAAATAAAACTATCAATTTCTTTACCATCGTCGTCATATCTCATTTCAAAAAATAAATTTTTTCCTAGTCCAGTTCTTTTAATAGTCTTAAGAAATTGCTTAGGAATAATCATATCAGTATCAATATTAACTATTGGCAAGTAAGCAGGTATACTAGTGAGTTTATTAAATTTTTGCATTTTAATTTTGATACTTTCTGACATCATCAAGACTTCCAGCAATTGCTGCTGCTGCTGCCATGCCTGGACTTACTAAATGCGTTCTTCCACCTCTGCCTTGCCTTCCCTCGAAATTTCTGTTTGATGTGGATGCACACCTTTCTTCTGGTTTTAATTTATCTGCATTCATTGCTAAACACATTGAACACCCTGGCTCTCTCCATTCAAATCCGGAGTTAATAAATATTTTATCTAAGCCTTCTTGTTCTGCTTGCTCTTTAACTAATCCAGATCCTGGTACTACCATTGCATGTACATGAGAGGCTTTCTTTTTATCTTTTAGTATTTGTGCTGCCTCTCTCAAGTCCTCAATTCTTCCATTAGTACAACTTCCTATAAATACTGTATCTATTTTAATATCTTTAAGAGCAACATCTGCCTTTAAACCCATATATTGTAATGATCTATCTATTGAATTTCTTCTATCAATATCACTTTCATTATTTGGATTCGGTACTCTACCATCAATTGGGGCCACATCCTGTGGGGATGTTCCCCAAGTAACCATTGGCACTATATCTTCAGCAGTTAAATTGACTTCTTTATCAAATTTAGCATCATCATCTGTTTTTAAAGTTTTCCAATATTCTAAGGCTTTATCCCAATTTTCGTTTTTAGGAGACATAGGTCTACCTTTTAAATAATCAAAAATCTTTTGATCAGGCTGTATAAGTCCGGCTCTCGCGCCCCCTTCGATAGTCATATTACAAATTGTCATTCTTTGCTCAACACTTAAATCAGAAATTAAGCTTCCAGCATATTCTATAACGTATCCTGTACCACCTGCAGTGCCTATTTTACCAATTATTTGTAAAACCACATCTTTAGATGTAACGCCTATTGCAAGTTTACCATTTACATTAACTCTAAAATTTTTAGCTTTTTTTTGTACTAACGTTTGCGTTGCTAAAACGTGTTCAACTTCTGAGGTACCAATCCCAAAAGCTAATGATCCAAAAGCACCGTGGGTAGCTGTATGACTATCTCCACAAACTATTACAGTACCTGGTTGCGTAAATCCTTGTTCCGGTCCAACAATATGAACAATTCCTTGTCTTTTATCATCAGCACCAAACAATTGAACACCAAACTCTTTACAATTTTTGTCAAGCGTTTCAATCTGGATTCTAGAATCTTCATCATCAATTCCTTTTGATCTGTCAGTTGTTGGAATATTATGATCAACAACTGCTAAAGTTAAGTTTGGATTTCTTACTTTTCTATTAGCATTTCTTAAGCCTTCAAATGCTTGGGGACTAGTAACTTCGTGGATTAAATGTCTATCAACAAATAATAATGCTGTTCCATCATCTTGTTGATGAACCAAGTGATCATTCCAGATTTTATCGTAAAGAGTAGTGGACATAGAAAAAAAAATTATTTTTTTTCTGAAGCACCTTCTGATTT
>CETH01010930.1_pt1 | contig 16046 bp, 28 predicted proteins | sample 361461 | NCBI WGS metagenome assembly CETH01 (sample SAMEA2622695, study PRJEB7988) | marine metagenome | isolation source: saline water (ENVO:00002010), including
CGTATTCGCAAGGCGAGACAGCTTCTGACAGATGTTAAACACGCATACATCTTGGGCGTCTAGCCTCACGGTGGTCATATACGGACCATATCGACGCTGTAGGTAAGCGTTGAAGATGTCTGCTGTGGCGCCGTGGTTGAGTGTGGGGGTGCCGTAGTCATCCCTCCTGTCTCCACTGACCAGTTCACTGGCTTTGTCTAGTACTTCATTCATCGTCTGTCCTCCTTAACTTTGCCAGTTCCTTGAATTTCTTCATTCGGATCGCTCCGTTGGGCCATTCGTCATCACGGTATTGGTACGTCTGCGATGACTCGTCGAACGTGATACCGAACTTTTCTATCGTTTCGGGACGGAGCCCACGGTTGTTAGCCAGTGCATCCATAGCCATGGATTCACTCACCCTCGCCTCACCGTTTTTTGCAGTGCCGTTGAAGCCCTTCTTTTCCTTCAAGCCTAAGTCCTCTAGCCAGTCTCGTATGATTGCCCTGCCCGCAAAGCTTGAGTTGAACATCGGGCTCTTTATAGCTCGTTGGGCCCAGTCGTAAACCTTATCAAATACAAATAAAATAATTCTTGCGATCACTGCGACCGTAAGGGACACTACAAACAAGTTCCATAAGATCGACATCACTCTGACCTCCTTACAAAGTTGATGAAGCCGGGGGTGCCATCACCCATCCACGCACCCAACTGATTGTACTCAAAAAACTCGTAAGCCTCTTCTTCAGTGGCGCCGTCCCGTATGAGCTTTTCAAGGACGCGCTGTTTGTCGTACACAACAATTGGCTCCATGCCAAACCGCTCCAACACGCCTGCTATACAATCGTCATAGCCGTCCATCGTTAGCGCTTTGCTTTCGTCACCAAGAAAGTGATAGATTGTGTCTACATACATCTCGTCTACTGCACTCTTAAAGAGCGCCTTTGCTAGGCGTTCTGCCAGATCGGTCTTGCCTTCCATTAGACGCGCCTCCAGTCATAAACAGTCATTACAAACCTTCCTTGGCTGAATTTAATACATCGGAAATCTCTCGAACTGCTTCGGAAAAGCCGACACGCTTGACGGCCATGTAAAGGCCAAGGCTATCGCCTGCACTGGAACAGTCCGGGCAGTAGTAACGACCCGTGCCAGACCCACCTTGAGGGTTAACACGAAGACGGGGCAAGTAAGGATCATCTCGACACAGCGGACACACTCCAACCCAGCTTTCGCCATCAGTGCCATTGCTAGCTTTTTTAAGTTGAACATTGAGGTGCTTACACATGGTCGTGATGGGCACCTTGCGTGCCTGTGAAACCTGACGCTCCCAGTTATTGCTGCTTGTCATCTAAGTACGCCTCCATATCATCACGGGACGAGCATGGCACTCAGGGCGCCTGCTCTTGATGTACTTACCAGTAGAGGACACCAAGCCCTCCTTCTTTGCCCTCGTCATCACGGCGCCCATGGCGCGTGGTTCATTGGGCGTGGTCTCGACTTGCTCCCACAGATAGTCCGTGGTGAACGTCTGATAAATTGGAATCGATAAAATTATTTTTATCACCGAATCTATCCAGCCATCGTAAGCCAAGTCGAGATTTGCGACCGCTTCGTCCCGAGCGGACTCCCCCTCAAACAGTGACGTTTGAAGGGGATCGCTCTGGGCCTCCTTTAACCACTCTGGTACCAACTCCATTTCTTTGTCCTCCTGTTTTGGTTTCACAATGCTATCTCATCTTCGTAAGATTGCCGCGACCTTCTTCCTCTGACGGGGCGGTGCTGAAGTTGCGGCGGTTGAGTCTGCGTGCATTCCACGCACGAGCGACAAGCTCACTTACATGGTGAGAAGTATGCACACCAGAACCACGCAGCAGTTCGTCGCGCAACTTCTTGATGACAGAACGTGGCCCCAAGTTCGCTCCGGTCGCAAGACCGTAGAAGAACTCGTTTGTCATGTCAGGGTCAATCTTGTTTGCAACAAACGCCATCGCCGCACAAGACGAAGGACAAGCAACCTTTGCGTTCTTCACTCTAAAGTAGTGAGAGAGAGAGGCCTGAACCTCCTCTGCACCCAAGGCCAAGTAGTATTCGTACGTTTCCTGCGGAGTCCTGATTGAAGGCTTCCTTAAGCCATTCGTAGGATGGTCCTGCTTAGTACCTCCGTAGTACCGATACACCTTACGCACCACAGCGGCGGCTTGTGTGTAGTTCTTGATGCCGTTAATCGCGAAGATGTCACTAGGGCTACGCTTCTTGCCGATGTCGTAGTACGGAAAGTTTTCGACAGGCTCACCAAAAAAGCACCAAGCGTCCAACGTCTTATTGCTTTCTACAACAGCGTTAAGGCGGTGCTGACCATCCTGCGTCCGGCCTTCGGTATCAAAAACAATCGGAGCCGGTACCAACGGCCACCCAGTTGCCATCCTGCGAGCATACTCACTGATGGTGCCCTGAGATAATGGGCGCTGATGGTTCTCATCGTTATAGATCAGCGCTTCGTAGGCGATGTCAGGAGTGATGCTTACGAGTCTTGGCCCTGCCGGAGGATCAAAGATCCAGTTTTTAAACTGCTCCGGCGTAACCCTTTCGGGGGTAGTTTTCATTGTAATTTCCTTTGGTTGAGTGTTTACTTCCACCAGACATCCCTGACTGGTGTGCGGTCTTTTGCAATGTGCTCCAGATATAGCTCAACCGCATCGACTATAAACTGGTTCCTGCTTAACCCTAAACGTTCAGAGTGCTCATCCACCCCCTGCTTTGTCGCAGGGGGCAGACGAACAAGGATACTCCTCCTCTCTACCACGGCATGTCGTCGCCGTTGTCATCCGGCGCCACCGTGTTCGACTCTTCAGGCTCGTCGGGGACAACAGCCCCATCCTTCGGCGGTGCAACCTCAAGTCGAACGTATCGGTACTCCACGCCTTTCTGTGACGTGCGGTTCCACAGCGCGGCCTTCAGGGTTGGCATAACGCCCGTCTTTGCCTGCTCGACCATCGCTTTGAGGAACTCGCGTTCGATCTCAATGCTACCGACCTCGGAGGGGTGGCGTTCGGTCTTTGCATACTTGTTCTTAAAGAATGCAAAGTCCTGCTTCGGTCCTGCCTTAAAACCTGTCATTACTGAATCTCTCCTGATAGTTGAAGTGCTGGGTTTCCTACTGCTTCCATGTCGTGCAATACCGCCTTGAGTTCATCTACGTCAGCGGCCTGTACTGCGGCTTTGACTCGCTTCTTGAATGCGGCGTCAGGCTCCCACCCCTCTTTGTTCAGACGGTTTGCAAGAGACTTCACAGTGCGAAGCATTTCCTGCGCGTAAACCTCATCGCCGTTTTCCTTCGTTGGCTCCGTCGCCTTTGGCTTTGGCTTGGCCTTCGCCTTTGCTTTTGCTTTCGGCTTCGGTGCAGCCTTAGAATTATTTTTCTCTGCCTTTTTGTTTTCTCCGGGCGGCAAGTCCTCACCGGCATAGATGTAGTGACCAAGACCAAACAATGCGAAACACTTGACCATGCATCTCATCTTTGCATCACTGATCGACCTAGCATCTGGATTGGCAATCGCCTTGTGCCGGTAGTCCATCACCGGAAGCCACATATGCTGACTGACCGAACCAATCGATACGGTGCAAGACACAGCGGCTGTGCCGCCGGGATAGACGATGTGGTCGAGATGCTCGCCGTCACCGTGCCAAGCAACCTTCATGGTGGGGAAGTTGTTCATCATTATGCCCCAAGCCCAAGCCCATGACAGATACGACAGACCGTTCCTGTCTTCCGTATGCTCGTCTACGTTAAGCTTGGACAACGTTTGCCAGATCTCTGCGGCTGTTGCTTCTTTGCTCACGCTACTACCTCCTTTCACTAATAATTAGTTGATCGTTGTACTGTGGGCAGAAGTCCGAAACCGAACAGTAGGTTTCACATCGTATGTAGCTTGGACCTCTTTTCCATCGCTCCTCATCACTGCAAGGCACCACTGACTCGCTTGAGTGAAGCTCAACACGCTGTCGCACAAAATCCTCTGCACGGCGTGGCAACCAAATCGGTACGTCGATTTGCACAATAGGCGAGTCAGGATACTTACGGTTAGACTTCTTTGGATGAGGGTTCTTCTTTCTTGCAGACCAGTCCCGGCACACTGCACAGATGGTTAGCGACTCAACTGGCATGTCGTTCTGACGCAATAGCCAAGCGTAAATGTTGAGTTGTTGCTCCCACTCCGGCTTGCCTACCATCGTGCTGTAGGTGCCTGTCACTTTGTAGTCGGTGACATGGCCTTCGTGGTAGAGATCGATAGCCCCTGACACAACGTAGCCATCCATATCCGCAAACCATCGCTGTTCCACCAGTGCTTCCTCCGGTGCATGGCCTTCAAGTACAGCGTGAACACCAGTACCTAACAGCGCAAAGAGGCTGTCAGCAACGTCGGTAGACAGCTTGTCTTCGTGCTCAGCTTCGAGTCGGCTGATTTGTGGGGGGCGAATTAGGCCAGTAGCACTAAAGTCTGCCTCCCCCTTGGTGTAGCCGTCGTTCTGAATAGCGCGAACAAACTGTTCCGGCGCACCGTACTGGTTGGTCACATTCATTGTACGCGCCACACTCCAATGGTCTCATCGTTGTAACGAGAAACGCGGAACCTACGGGAGTCACCCGAATCACGAAGACGCCTGTGCTGACGAGACACAAACGAACGAAGTGTGTTACCAACTGTGGTGCCCTCTTCTGTGTCGGCTTCAGCGTCCACGAAGAAGCAGTCTCCAACCTCTAGCTCCATGATTGGGTATCCATGCAACCCTCTTGTTGGGGCGGGGATACCTTTGTGAATTTCAATAGTCATTACGACACCCTCCAGATGCCAATTCCAATGTTGTTTTTCTTTACGGAAAACTTCTTGTTCGACTTCTTCGACAACCTCCAGACATAGCTACTCAAAGCTGAAATCGTCTGGCTTGATTGCTCCTCGCTCATGGGGAGTTCAATCATGTCACCGACATCAATGTCGTCTAGCGGCAGGTGCCCCCATCGCCGTTTTCGACCAGATGTCTGTGGAGGTGCCCCGACATTCTGGAGCACGCGGAACCGTGGTTCTTGTGGCACATTTCCTCCTGTTGTTGTTGGTTGGTGAATCCGGTTATATACTCCTAGACCGGAAGGGGGTGCAAATGATAAACAAACTGAAAAAGCAACGCAAGTCCCTTGAGCAAATACCGTGTACGATTACTGTTTACGGTGAGCCTGCGTCAAAAGCTAATTCTAGACGGCTAGTTATGATGGGTGGCAAGCCTAGGTTTATCAAAAGCAAAAAAGCATTAGGTTATTCCTCTAGTTTTAATAAGCAAATTAACTGTAGAAAAGAACTAATAGATAATGATGTATGTGTAGCTATTAAGGTATTTTATAAAACTAGAAGACCAGACTTAGATGAAAGCTTAATACTAGACTTGATGGAAGAGAAGATATACAAAAACGATAGACAGGTAAAAATTAAATATATTGAGCATGGTTTAGACAAAGAAAACCCACGAGCCGTCATCGTTGTTGGTCCGGTTGATCAGAAAGAGTTGGTCATCTCGACCTTGCATCGCACTCTAGAAAAAGAAGAGGGGCGCCACATCCCGAAGGAGTGACACCCCTCTAAGGCGCGACGAAGGAAAAAGGAGGGAGAAAACCTCCGGCGCACTGTCCTGCTACACCCACTCAACCTCTGATAAGTAAATGCGTCATCCTTCTTGGCGCAAGGCCCTAAAAGTCCCAGTCATAGTCATCCTCGTAGTCGTAGTCTCTCCATCGTCCCGTGACCTTATCAAAGGACAGCGGCGTAAACCCATTCTTGCCTAGCCAAGACCAGCGCACCTTCCACACATGAGCCTCCGGTGGCTCCTCATCTCTCTGGTGGCGCCATGCGGAAAGACCGATGTCAGCCTTAGCAAACCATGCGGCAGATCCTGCAATGTCATGCCCCGTAACAATAGTCTTCCTCTCCGCTCTTCGGTCGGGGGAGATCTTAGTTGGATGCGCTACGAAAAACACATGGGCATCGTGCTCTTTGGCCCACAACTGAACCTGTGTAAGCATCTGACTGATTGCATCTGTCTCTCTTAGGTTCCTGCCTACATCAATGTAGTTGTACGGATCAATCACCAGCACTCGGCACCCCATACGCATGACTGCGGCACTGGCAACATCCAATATGCCTCCAATGTCAGTCGGTCCTTCTCGTCGGTAGTCCATAAACAAGAAGTGATCCTTAATCCACTGAAAGGCAAAGTCTCGCTCTTCGGTGTCCATCTTGGGTGTCGGCCCATCAAAAAATGGTTTACCAATTATTTTTTGTGCAAGCTGCGCCATGTGAAGCTCGGGCGGTTTCTCGAACGAACAGTACACCGTCTTCCATTCATTGCTCTTCGCCAAGTTCAAGCAGATCTGATCCACAAGGTCTGACTTACCAGAGCTTGGAAAGCCCGTAACCACGGTTAGCATACCCGTAGGTATCTGAATGAGCCTATCAAGGCTTGCAATGCCCGTAGAAGCCCCGCGAGCCTGACCCTTCTCATACAGGTCTGTATACGACTGATCGTACACAGAGGCGTTGTGAAGCCCTACAGCAGGGAGTGGCTCTGCACCCTCGAATGCGTTCAGTAGAAAGTTGGAGCCTTCGGCCATCAGCGCCTCCGACGCATCCTTGTGGCCGTTCAATGAGATCGTCCACACCTTAGAACGTCCGATCCTCCGAAGCATCTCTTCCTTTAGCGCGTCACCCGGATCATCTGAATCCGTATTCAACATGATCCTGTTGGCTGAGTCGAGCTTTTGCTTCGCTCGCCAGATGTAACGGAACTTGTTGTCATCTGCCGGATCAATCTTGCCGTCTCTCACCTTGGGCGGGGCGCCGTTGGGTATAGAGACGACTGTCACATTCGATGGAAGATCGGCGCTCATCCAAGACAAAGCGTCAACCTCGCCCTCGCAAATCAACAGATCGTTGCCCTTCTTGTACTGCTCAATATTAAAAAAATCTTCGCAAACATTTTGTTGACTAAACCGCTTGGTCTTGTCCGCGCTACGCCACTTGATCGAAGTAACGTCACCGGAGCGATCACGATAAGGGAAGCCAACAGCGGGAAGCCGTGATCCAGAGAAGCTGTACTCGTCAAGTATAGCGTGCTTCTCCAGTACATCCTCGGAGATACCCCTGCCAAGCATATACTCCTTGGCTGTTGCGTTGGGCTTTTTGCCGTTCGGTTTTTCCATGACAATCCTTTCCTTTTTTACTGGGGGTCTAGTGTACTGTGCCTGACTGTGCGTCCATCCTCCATGAGTGCCACAGTGGTGGCAGTTATATTGGACGCCGACGCCGTCTACTTTTACAGAGAGTGGTCGGTCAGCATTGTTCTTGCGCCGTGTCCCCTGACAGACGGGGCAACGTATCTTTCTTTGGCCGATACCGATGGTTGAGCAAGCGTCACGAATCTCTGTTGGAACTGTCTGTTTCAATCTTTCTCCTTTATAGCATTATTTTTTTACATTGATTCGCAGTGCGGTCAACTTTTTCCAAAGCCTGAAATAGCTCCACGCTTCACTCCCTGACGCTTGCTTTTAGAAATTCGTAAAGCCGTAACGTGGCCTTGGGCTTTCCGCTCGGTGGTGTGAGTAGCAAGCTTCTTCCACTTGCCACTTTTCTTTACAAACACAGTTTTGCCAACGCGCTTATACGGCATCGTCCTCGCTCCCTCTGATAACGTTACTAATAATTAGTGCAACCGCCGCCCATGCGCTCCGCAAGCGTCCAAGTTTACGCTCGGGACACGTCGTAAACTGCATTGGGCCATTGACAATAGCAGGGCTGTCCCAACAGTCAATCAACGCATCACAGTTTTGGCAAACCCACAACTCCATAGCCCCAGACTTGGTAACCAAGAGGGGGTCGTGCCCACTAAGAACCGACCTCACTAAAGCCTTGTTTCTTACTCTTCTTGCACTAGACGTTCTCATTGTACACCTCTGTTTTTTAAGTTAGCTCACTAATCAAATTGAGTGGGCGGGGGGATCATCAACCTTTCTATTTGCTGAAGACAAAAGTCAACCATGTGGACCCGGCCTTCATATGCATCATTCTTTCTGGCGTCGGCTTCACACCACGCTTTTACAACCTGAAGGATGTCGTGAACTGAGTGTAAAATTATTTCTTCGGTTTCAATTAATCCTTCATCGTCTGTTAAGTCTTGCATTTTAAGGCCTTGTCTACTCATTGACTTCCCTGCATAAACAAAGTGGGGACTCAGGCTCTCTTGGCCTAGTCCATAAGGATATAGAATTTAAATCGATCAAGGCTGATCGTATTAAGGCTCGGTGACTGGAGTGCATCCGGTACCATGCTTCATTGTCTTGAAGATCTTGAAGCGCATTGGTTAACGACGACACCGACTGTTGTGCGTGAGCCGCCCACTGGTCCAAGAAGTTTACGGCGTCAACTGCTTCCCCTGCGTGTTCATCCAGTGCGGTCCAGTTGACCTCTGCCATTCCTTCATTAAGGATCGTGGATGCATCGTCTGCCAGATTCTCAAGCGCATCACTGATTCGCTCTAGCAGTGGCTGTCTAGTATCAAGTTTCATGGCTACCTCTTGGGTCAGGTGAGGGGTAAGGAACAGTCTCTGCGGCTTTGACTAAAACAGGAGCCCACCGTCTCTTCTTGTAGCCGTTTTTAGGGATCTTGTTGGCGACAGGTAAGTTGTACATTTCAACGCCGTCATATGCATGTACAAAAATGGCCTCCATGTGATCCATCCTTCTTGATACAAGCAGTCCCTTCTCGCCTAATCTATTCAAGAGTTGAATGAACTCATCGCTAACGTCCATACACACAAGACAGTTCCAGTCATGGCGCACCAAGTTGATGTCGCCATGGGGATCAATGTCCGAAACGTAACCGACAAAGTCACGAAACATGGGCATTGGCATATCGCCACGCTTCTTGAGTTCTGCCGCAATACTTAGGTCCATATCGTCTTTGTTATTTTCTTTGCTCATGTTACCACTCCTCGCCGTTTATCGTTACCGGAATCATAAATCTTCCGTAACTATCTATTATAAATTTTTCGTAAAACTGAGGCGCTTCTGAGTTTATGCCGTCACAATCATCTACATAAACTACTTGAGTGCCGTGCTCGTCTGCCGCCTCCTCCATTAGTTCAAGGATCTTGTGAAAGCTGTGATCCTGATTGGCAATACTCATAGTCCTTCTCCTTTTTAAGTCAACTAATAATTAGATGTATGCAACCTCGCCCCACTGCCCTTGGTTCATAAACGTTGGGGCAACGTGAGTCGTTACCCACAGGACAGGAAAGCTAGGCTCGTCGACGTGAACATATCCGTACCCATCGGTTAGGTAGATCAAACCATTCACGCCGTCGTTGTTCTTCTCTAGGTACTTAAAGATTGGGTCAAACGATGTACCCCCTCCACCTCGCCTAGAGAAGTTTATGTTGTGTGCATTCGTGCCTCTGCTTGTGCGGTGCTCAAACCAAGGCTTGTTTGTGTCTGGATTGATGTGAACTCTGCTGTCCACATACGACACCATGATCCGGTCTATGCCCATCCTAGCAGAGTGGGTCAGAAGGTTGTGTCGGAATCCCGCTTGCTCCACCTCGTCAACAGACGCCGAAGAGTCCCAACAAACCCACACGGTTCCGGGCAACCTGTTCCGCCCCGGCATATAAATATTATTTGGAATAAATCTTTTGTTGGGTCTGCGCCATGACCGGCCACCGCGAAGGTTGTTTTGAATGAACCGTGCAAGCTGACGCTCGGGGACGAGGTTTGCTGTTAGGTCTGAGTTGTCCACCATACTTATGTCAGAACCCGCTCCGACGCCCACCGACTTCTCAAATATCTCTGCACGAGCGATGCGCTCCTGCATTTCGTCTACAGCTTTTTGTATCTGCTCGGGATCGTGAATGTCAATGTTCTTGGATGGAAGCACGGCGCTGTGCCCCTTCTCATCAAAGTCTGTAATGTCTTGTTGCTGTTGTTTCCTGCCGTCAGGGTCGCCGCCACTGGTGGGTGGACCACGCTGTGGCTCAGGCCCCTTGGGCGGGGGGTTTAGCACACGCTCGGTAAGAAGCTCGTCGGCAACCCTCTCGGCTGTCCACGATGTACCCTTAGAGTACTTCGGGTGAAGAAGGAACCCCTCTGGTAGGGAGATCCAACCGCTCTTCCACCCCGGAGACTCAACGAGCCTGCCATTGATGATGTAGTCGCAAGCAACGTTCCATATCTTTGCCAACTCCCCAACAGGAAGCGTGCCTTCGTGCCGCTCCATCCAGATCGGAAACCTTACAGAGTGAAGCGACTGGTCGTGCTTGATCTCGTGCTGTTGCACGCCCCTGATTTCGGCAGAGGTTCTCTTGGCTGTCCAAGAGGGATTCATGTAATGCGTCTCACCGTCTGTGGCCCATGTGGGCTGACTGCGATCTGCAACCAGTGGTACCGGCCCCGCAAGTATTGCGTTGCGAGGTATCTCCTCGCACAGTTCAGCCTTGTGATACTTGGCTCGCTTTAATTGCTTTTCCTCAAGGTCTGTCAACTCTGGGGCGCCGTCACTTACAAGCGCCTCAGCGATTGATAGACCACGCTCAACGATCTCTTCGTCAGTCATAATTCCTCCTTGTTTTTTTATTTAAGACAGTAGCATCTTGCCCAACACTGACGAGGCGGTGTCACCAAGGTCATCGAGTCGTTCCGACACCTCGTCTCTTGCGGAGCTATCCTCGCCGCCAAGTATCCCGCGCATCTCGCCCATGTCGTCTCCCGACATATTGGTTAGACGCTTGTGCAGTGACCGTACCTCTCCGGCAAGATCAGCCATGGGGCCAGTGCCCCCGTAAAAACTTCTCTCCCAATCTTCCAACTTCTTTGCCATCTGAGGTAGCTTCTCCCAATCGTTCTTGTACGGGAGGGTGTTGCCGTCACGTTGGTTTTCTGTGTCAGGGTCGTACTGACGAATCATGTTCGACTGCTTGTCAGCTAAGGCCATGACATCACCAACCAAGTCTTCGATGACATTGCATACGCCTTGCTTCTGTCGCTCGACGGCGTCCTCGGCAATCGAACGGAACAACTCGCTGTGCTCTCCCTTGAGTTGCTCGTGGCTCGGCGTGTCAGTGTTGACGCCCTCCTTGTAGACATCCCAAGTAAACTTGGCACGCACTTCATCTACTGGCGGGTAGTGCTTGGCCAGTTGGGCCTCAGACATTTCGTACTGACCCTTAGTCAGTGCCCGATAAGCTCTCATGCCATCTCTAACGTGGTCAGGGTACCGCTGAATAACGTCTTGCATTATGGCGGTCTCCCAAGCCTCGAAAGCTTTCTGTATCTGTTCACTGATCTCGCGCCAGTCTTCAATCCGTATCAAGAAGCCACCAACGTTGTTGCTGTTACGCGCCTCGCCGCGCTTCTTGGTAGACCACGCCATCCCCTTCTCCTCTAGAATCTCCTTGGCCTGACGCCTAGCCTTGTTGAAACGGGTGGTGTACTGGTTCTCCATGCGTGTGAACGTGACGTTTGCTCGCTTGGGGTCAGCCCCCGAAGCAATCATCTGCTCACGCAACGTCTTGTCGCTTCCCTTGTTCTGCCACACGGTTGATGAGTGAGCCACGAAGATGTGGCCGTCAGCATGGCGCTCAAGGATCTCGCCCCACTGCTCATCGGAAATACTGGTCTTCATAAAATCCTCCTTAACTAATAATTAGTAGTTGTCGCCCACACCGGCTCGGTGGACGCCGGCTTCGGCAGTGTTCTTGAGTTCGGGGTGCGTCAGGAAAACCATCCTCTGGAAGGTTTCAGTCATCTCATTGTCGCAGATGATTGACATGAACTCATGTGCATTTGACCAAGCGGTGCGTCTCTGGTCCTTGGTCAGACCGTCTTCAACAACCCTGCCAACCATGAGGGCCATCGCCGCGAACTTGAAGTCCTCAAGTGCCTTGCCCATATCCATGGAGTCCTCCATGAATATGTTTCGTATCTCATCGGCGTTGCCACTGGGGTCTTCGAGTAGTGGTATCACCACTGACATATCACCCTCAAACCCTTGTGTCGCAGAGAAGGTTTGAAAGGCGGTACGACCGACGACACCTGCACCCGCTGTTCGCAGGTGACCCTCGCTCCAGTTCCAACCTTTGACAACCTCGCCGTTCTCTGCTGTCCAATCCTTGATGGCAACGATCTCGTTGAGCACCTCCGTTGACCGAAAGGAGTTGGTCTGGCTTGGCAACGATGGAGGTGAGCCGAAATCAAACAACTCTTTCTCGGGGAAGAACAGACAGGCCGTCCTGAACAGAGGGCTCAAGCGAGTCCCCATGTGGTCCACAAAGTCCTGTGCGGTGCCCAAGACATTCAATACTAGCGATCTGTCCTGAACGTCAGCGGTCATCTCGTAAGCACCGGCATTGTCCTCAACCCTGTTGCCTGTCATAACAATCAAGATCCCAGAATGGAGCGACCAGTTCCAACCAAGGGTTCGCTCGTGTCCGATCTCTGCATAGATCGCATTCAGGTCAATGTTCTTCGGTGCCTCATCAAACAAGATGACTCCCTCAATGTCGTCCAACTCGGCAAGGTACTTCAGCGTTTCAACGATGTACATTTGAAACGACTGCGCCGACTGGTTTAGCCATGGCATAAAGAAGTCCTCACGAGCCATGCCTGAACAGTTGACCCGCAAGAAGATGTGGTCACCGTCCTGCGCTCTGCCGTGACGGATGTTGACCCAACGCCTATTGGATCGCTCGGCTTGCTGTACCGAAAACTGCTCGGTAGCCTGAGTCTTGCCCTGCCCCGGCGGTCCTAGCACCAAGCCCATTAGCTTGGATCGTACGGGCCAGAGAACCCTCTTTAAGATGTCGATGTACTGCTTGACACTTACTGCCGGAGGAATGTCCGGTCGTGTTTCAATGCGTGTCATCACGCTCTCCTTTTTGTGAACTAATAATTAGTTCGGTTTACTGAACCTACATAAAGATAATTGAAGTAAAATTTATGTCAACTCCCCTCACTAGCTGTCGAGCCCTGAGAACTGTTCTGATCTTTCGACAACTTTGCCATGATAGCTCTGGCATCCGGCGCTTCGGCATCCATTGTACCCAAGCAAGGCATCGCGCTCGTTACCATGCCTTTGCATCATTTCCGACAGGACAGAGGCACCCCTGCATACAGAGCCGTCTACGCTCTGCATGGTGCCTTCGCAGCCCCACTCGTTCTCATGAAGTGGCATGACTTGGTACAAGCCTATAGCTCCGGCGTGACTTACCGCCGTTGTATCAAGCCAAGGGTTCTCCACCATCAAGACCCCGACAAGCAACGGCACAGACAGGTCATGCTTTTCGCTTGCAGACCATATGCTGTTCGCTATCCTGTCGATAGCCTCGCCGTTTGCACAGCCATCACCTGAACACGGCCAACGAGTCTGGCCCAAGAACAATGCGATGGGATCGGGCTCCGCATAAACTGGCACCACCTCCACGATGGGAATGTCAGGATCGGTACAGCCCGCCAGAAAAAACAGAGCGTAGAAAATTATTTTTTTCATCGAGTTACCCTGACAGTGAACCCGTTACGATGCGTAACTTTCTAATTGCTTTCATTTCAGCGTCACTCGGCACATACTTGGCTAGTGCGTGACGCGCAGTCTGTGGCAACCTGTGCTCTATTGTCATACCTGACATCCAGTTGTCGGTGTTGTTAGGCCCCAGATACTGGCTCTTCAAGTATCCCATACGCCTTGCGGTTGAGCTTTGCATGAATGCAAGGCAGTCAATTGTACCCGCCATGTCTCTCTCCTTTTTTTTAGTCAACTAATAATTAGTTTCGTACTCTCGTTCACTGCCTCCGAACTGCAACGACTCGGAGATATCTTTGACAAGCCTTACCTCTTCCCAGTGTTGAGACTCCTCGGACACTAGGGGGCGAAGCCCCGCCGATATAGCGTGAGGGATGTTCTCCTCAATCTTCTCGTAAACCGTGTCAGGGTTTTCGGGATAGCTGAGGGTGATATGAGCAAACTTCTGCATCACCGCCTCCTCGGCATCTACCAGACACGGGGCATCCACCACCACTGTCCACACATGGGTCTCGGTGATCTTCACTGTATGTTTAGCCATCGCTCTGCTCCCTGTTGTATTGTTCCACGATAAGGTCTATATACTTGGTCTTAATTGTAATGTCTGTCCAGTCAATGGCGTGTTCGATGAACCAAGGGCAGAAGCCAACGTCCCAAGATTGATCAGTATAGAAGATTGAGTGGGTTCTATGTAGCCGTCTCGCGTTTGGAATGAGATGGCAAAGCGACTCCTGTACCTGTCTTGAGTCATTATCCAACCAATCGGATATAAGGGTTGTAACGCTCGCACTTATCCAGACAGCGTTCCCGTCGCGCTCAAAGCCCCTGTTAGTAACTGCCTCTAGCACCGCCTCCCATAGTGCCATGGCATCCACGCCGAAGTTTATCGTGGATGGCCCCGCCACGTTGATTTCCTGATCTCTTCTCATTTGTCGTTTCCTTTTTTTAAGTCAACTAATAATTAGTGAAGCACTGCATCCTACATACCAAAGCTAATAGGAATCAATATGGTGTCAACCCCCATCAACTATCACATTGTTTAATGACTCGAAAGAATCAATAGGCGTCCAACTCTGCGAACGTAACCACCCATAAGCGGTGTCCTCCTTGCTCCGAACCTGCCTATGTGGGGAACCGCTTCGCGAGGGGCGATGATCAGCCTGACGCCGAACGGCCCCCTTATCCTTTTTACTTTTCCGGCGTTAAGCATTTTACTTTCCTTTTTTAAGTCAACTAATAATTAGTTAAGGATCAATATAGTGTCAACCCCCGTCAATCACCATCCCTTAAGGTCTTCGCGCTTAATAGGTGCCATGAGGTTTTCGACCTCCGTGATTTTACTTTGGATGTGCTCCAAGTCTTCGGTGCTTGGGGCTTCATCCAAAGCACAAGCGATAGATATGCTCGCCTCTGCCAACGCTTCTCGCAGGTCTTGCCCCTCACTAAGGGCTGTCCGCGTGGTGAAAGGAAAGTCTAGCTCACCCTGCTCTTCTGCTTCTTGTAGTACTGCAAGAATCCTGTCAACTTGCTCTTGGTTTTCAACTTGTAGATAAATCTCGTTCATTTGTCGTTTCCTTTTTTTTAAGTCAACTAATAATTAGTTGTGAGCCTCGGCCCGTGCTTCGTTCAACACGGGGAGATCCACGGCCCTTCGATTGTTTTTGCGAACGCTACCCTTACCGATGCCATGCGGAGCGATCACTACCGACGCACCGTCTAGGCCTGAGCACATACCGCAATCCTGACACGTTGCCACCCGTCCGGCCTCTTCCGATGCAGGACACACGGTCTCGAAAGACATCACCTCTTCGTTCGGTCTCGTGACTCGGAAGCTACCCACACCCGCACGACGAGCCGCTCTAGCGTCCTCGGGTGAGTCTGCTGACACCTGACACCATTTCAAGACATCTCTCAGCTTAGGGCTGCGCCATTGGTGCGTGTATCCTGTATGGCCCTTGGCGTAGCGGGTGAACGCCTCCCATACCCACATGGGCACCGCCGCCGGATCACCGTAGCTACCAAGCCTAGTCATCCTGCCCGTAGTAAGAGCCGACAATTCGGATGGCGTTACCTTGGGAATGTTACCCGCTACATATGCCCGATAGAGCGCAAGGGGTGCTTGACCGGCATTAACGTAACACCCACGGTCCCAGTACTTTACGCCATCGTACCCTTGTGGGCGCAATGGGCACGCCCCACAAATCGACGCATCACCGCCAGTCTTGAGCGCTTCCATCGGGCTCATGTCGGATCGGACAATGTGAGACTGGACCATATTGCCAGTTTTGGAATTGTTCGAGGCTCGAAGCCCTGTAACAAATACCACAATCGGCTTGCCATCGATTCGAGATGGCCCTTCATAGACCACCACCGAATTGTATCGTGCCCGTCCTGTTCTCGTGAACAAGTGTTCCATGTTGCCCCCTCCCTTTTGGGTCAACTAATAATTAGTGATG
>CETH01443750.1_pt1 | contig 16041 bp, 14 predicted proteins | sample 361461 | NCBI WGS metagenome assembly CETH01 (sample SAMEA2622695, study PRJEB7988) | marine metagenome | isolation source: saline water (ENVO:00002010), including
TCGATGTTAGCAGCATGTCAGAAAAAAATATTTCTTTTGCCCAAAGCCATTTAAGAATTCTTTCAGGTCTTTATGGAGTATTAAGACCATTGGATTTAGTTGAGCCATATCGTCTAGAGATGGGGACAAACTTAGAAAATGAGAAAGGAAAAAATCTTTATGATTTCTGGGGAGATGATTTAGTAAAATATTTAGTTAGGGAATTAAAAAATCTCAATTCAAGCTATATTCTTAATTTAGCTTCTAATGAATATTATAAATCTGTTAAAACTATAAGTTCAGATATTAATGTTATATCTCCTGAATTTAAAGATAAGAGCAAAGGCACCTATAAAATTATTAGCTTTTATGCGAAGAAAGCTAGAGGCATGATGGCAAGATGGGTGATTAACAAAGGTATCAAAAGTGTTAGTAGGATTAAAAATTTTGACCTAGGTGGTTATATTTATAGCCCTGAACAATCAACTAATAAAAAACCTGTTTTTTTAAGAGGTTAAATCGTAGTGCTAAGATATGATAAATAAAGGTGATAGAGTTCCTGTCACGAATTTTTATAAAGAGGAGGGTGGCTGGTCTATCCCTTTTTCGTCTGAATCGTTATTTTTAAGAAATAGAGTTCTTTTTTTCGCTGTATCTGGAGCATTTACTAAGATATGTTCTGATAATCATTTGCCAGGCTACATTTCAAACTCTAAAAAGATTAAATCAAAAGGTATTGATTGCATTGTTTGCTTATCAACTAATGATGCATTAGTTTTGGGAGCATGGGCTAGGCATTATGCCGTTGAAGATATTACTATGGTTTCAGATGGTAATGGAGAATTTACCCGTTTGATGGGGCTTGAAGTTGATGAGACCCAATATGGTATGGGGCTTCGTTCTCAACGATATGCCATGATAATAAATGATGGAACAGTTGAATATATTGCCATTGATAAGCCTGGTGAGGTATTTGTTAGCTCTGCTGAAGAGATGATAAAGAAACTATAGAGCTTTTTATCTTTATATTAGCTCATCAAGGAGGAGCTCATCCATTTAACCCCTCCTTGAGTCAATTTTAGGAATTAGTCTCTTATAGCGTAAGCTGATACGCCAACTTCGACAGTATCTGTTCCCATTTCTTCTGCTTCAGCACTTATTCTAATACCTATAGTTGCTTTCATTATTGACCAAATGATGTAAGAGATCACAAAAACAAAAATATTGACTGACAAGATGCCTGTTATTTGTGCAGCTAATGAAACGTCAGTTGATAGACAAACTGCAAGCGTCCCGAAAATACCAGCAAATAAGTGAACAGGTATAGCGCCTACTACATCATCAATATGAAATTTAAGTAGAAGTGATGACCCAAAAACAACTATTGCGCCACCGATTGCTCCAATTAGCATAGCAAGCTCTGGAGATGGTGCTAAAGGCTCTGCAGTTATTGCTACTAATCCTCCAAGTGCCCCATTAAGCATCTGAATGACATCTGTTTTGCCGAACAGCAATCTTGTAATAACAGCATTAGTCATCACTCCAGCACAAGCTGCAAGATTTGTATTAATAAAAATAGTTGCAACTGCTGTTGAGTCATCAAATGACCCTAAAGCAAGTTGAGATCCACCATTGAAACCAAACCAGCCTAGCCAGAGTACAAACACACCTAGTGTAGCTAGTGGTATTGAAGAAGAAGCGAAGGGTGCCATTGGGCTGGCTTTGCCTGAACTATCAAACCGGCCTTTTCTAGCACCTAATAATATTGCTCCTGCTAAGGCAGCTGAACCTCCGGCACTATGAACTAAGGTTGAGCCAGCAAAATCAGAAAAACCAAGTTCAGCAAGAAAGCCACCACCCCATTGCCACCCCATTTCTATAGGGTAAATAATTCCAGCTAATATTGCAGCAAACAAGAAGAAGGGCCAAATCTTAATTCTTTCAGCTAAAGTTCCAGAGACAATAGAACACGTAGTCGCACAAAATACCATTTGGAAAAACCAATCTGATCCATCTGAGTAACCAGTGTCTAGGTTGCTTGCATCACTCCAGGGAGAAAAACTTCCAATAAAGCCTCCTGGAGATATACCGTATGCTAAATTATAACCAACGACCCAAAATACCATACCAGCTATAGAATATAGGCCAATATTTTTAGCAGCTATTGTCGAAACACTTTTTGATGTAACAAGTCCAGATTCAAGCATAGCAAAACCAGCTGCCATCCACATCACTAGAAAACCACATACTAAAAAGAGGAATGTATTGAATATATATGCTGTCTCAGCATCAACCTCTGCTCTTGCTACAGACGATATAAATAAATATCCGAGCATAGAGCTGATAATAAGTAATATTTTTTTAGACATTTTAAACTCCTTTTTAATTATTACAGCTATATATGCAGTATTTATGCCAATCTAGTTTTTTTTTAAGTACATGATTTTTTTAAATAATATAAGGATATATAGATAATTTTGGCACCATGTTGTTTTCAACTTATACCAATCTGCACATATTGAGTGCATCTAATCTTGTGATTTGAGATGAAACAATATAGATTGGTTCAACAATATAGTGGAAATAATTTAGGAAATAATTTTGCATATAGCCATAGCAACAGATGCTTGGTTTCCTCAAGTTAATGGAGTTGTAACATGTTATCAGCATCTAATTGCTGAGTTGAGTAAGCAACATACTGTTTCTGTAATAACTCCAGATGATTTCCATACTATTCCTAATCCTCTATACCCAGAGATAAGGATTTCAGTTGTCACTCGACGTTCAATTGCTAAGAAAATGGATTTAATTAATCCTGATGCAATTCATATTGCAACTGAAGGAACAATTGGTTTAGCAGCCAGAAGCTATTGCTTGAAGAATAAAAAGCGCTTTACCACTGCTTACCATACTAGATTTCCAGAGTATCTAAATGAATTAATGTTCATCCCTACTTTTATTGGATATGCAATCTGTAAATGGTTTCATTCACAGGCAGATACTATGATGGTATCTACTGAATCTCTAGCTACAGAACTAGAGATAAAAGGATTTAATAATACTTCAATTTTTCCAAAAGGAGTAAATCCAGAACTATTTAAAAATTATAAAACTGAGTCCAATACTTATAAAAGGCCAATTTTTTTGTATGTAGGAAGAGTTTCTAAAGAGAAAAATATAGAAGATTTTTTACAGTTAGATTTGCCAGGAACAAAGGTGGTTATAGGAGATGGGCCTCTTAGAACATCTCTTCAAGATAAATTTCCTGATGTGGAGTTTCTAGGTTATAAATTTGGTCCCGATTTAGCACTAGCTTATACCAACGCTGATGTATTTGTATTTCCAAGCTTAACAGATACTTTTGGTATGGTTATGCTGGAAGCTTTAGCATGTGGAACTCCTATTGCTGCTTATCCTGTAAGAGGCCCAATAGAGGTGATCGGTGATTCAGAAGTAGGTATATTATCAAGAGATTTGAGGCAAGCATGTTTAGATGCTATCAATATAAAAGGAGATATTTGTAAGAGGCATGCTAAAAAATTTACTTGGAAAGAATCTGCAGAAAACTTTGTAAAAAATTTAAATATCTAGATTTATAGATTAACGAGCTTTAACAGCTCTGCACTATATTCATTTTTTAAATTGTTATAAATTTCTTTAGAGACATCTATGAAAGCTTTTTTCTCATTTTTTGAGAGATACGTAATTTCTCCTCCTAATTTAGTAATAATATTTTGGGCATCAATTTCCTCCTGATCTCTTAGCTTTCTTTGATAAGTAACAGCATCCTTTACCGCTAATATTATTTCTTGTTGTATTTCTTCTGGCCACAAATCAAATGAAGGTTTATGAGCAAATATAGCTCTTGAGAAATATAAATGTCCTGTATTGGTATGATAGCGATGATATTTATGAATGTCATAAGTTACTGTATTTGAGAAGGGATTTTCTTGAGCCTCTACAGTACCTGCTTTTATGCCGGAAAGTGAATCAGTGAGAGTGAGCACTATAGGCTTTGCTCCAAGTAGTGTAAATATCATATTTGGAAATTTTCCTGCAAGGATTCTGATTTTTAAATTTTTCATATCTTCAGGTGCCCTTATTGGTTTTATACTATTAGAGATATGCCGAAAACCATTTTCAAAAAAGCCCAAGACTTTTAAGTTAGGATTTTTTTCTAGTTGTTTTGTTATTGAGATACCAAGTGGCCCATCCATAGATTCCCTTGCGGCTTCATTACTAGGAAATAAAAAAGGAAGTGAAGAAAGCTCTAATTCTGGACCTCCACCTACTGTAACTGAAGAATAGCTTATATCTAAAGCGCCATCTTCAACTAGCTGTTTAGTATAGCCGCCACTATAGCCAAGATTTAAAACATTGAAAGCATATTTAATATTAAGTTTATTAGGCATCTTTTTATTTAGGCGATCACCGATTAATTTAAGAGATAAGCTAAAGCTAGTAGAAGATGGTGAATATCCTCCCATTATAATTCTAATAGGCTTTAAAGAAGATGAGTCAGAGCGCGGACTGATTGTTAAAAAGCTTAATGTAGCGATGGCAGATTTACTTAAAAATATTCTTCGATTCATTTATTTCTCAATACTATATTGTGAATTCTGCATAAATTGGAGCATGATCAGATGGCCTATTAAGTTTTCTAGGGCCATCATCTATTAAGCTATTTATACATTTTTTAATTAGTTTATCTGAAGCTAATAATAGGTCAATTCTTAGGCCATTATTTCTTCTGAAGCTTCCAGCTCTATAGTCCCACCAACTAAAATTTTGTTTATTTTGGTTTAAATGTCTATAAGTATCAGTAAAACCTAAATCTAGAATTTTTGTTAATGCATCTCTTTCTTGTTTGCTACATGTAATCATACCGTCCCATGCTATTGGGTCGTGAACATCAATATTTTCTGGAGCTATATTAAAGTCGCCAATTAATATGGTGTATTTAAATTTTTTAACTTCTTTTTTTAGAGTTTTAGTTAATGCTGTTAGCCATCTAATTTTATAATCATATTTTTCTGAGCCAACACTTTGGCCATTAGGTACATAGAGATTGAATACTCTAATATTTCCATAGCTTGCAGATATTGCTCTTTTTTGAGTGTCTTTAAATCCAGCAATACCTTTTACTATATTTGATGGTTTTTTTATACTTAATAGAGCAACACCGTTATAAGTTGGTTGCCCACTAAAGATATACTCATATCCAATATCTTTGAATTCATCGCATGGAAATTTATCATCTGAAAGCTTTATTTCTTGAAGGCCTATAACATCAGGCTTATTCTTAGTTATCCAGTCTTTTACATGTTCAAGTCTAACTCTCAGGCTATTAACATTCCAACTAGCAAATTTCATTATATTTTTTCTTTAATATTTTTTGTATTAGGCCTTGTACCGTGCCATATATTGAAACTATCTGCTGCTTGTTCTATAAGCATTCCTAGGCCTTGGGTCATTTTTTTAGCACCTTGTTTTCTTGCCCAAATAATAAATTCTGTTTCTCCGTCGCTATATGATAAATCGTAACAAAAGCAATCATTATTAATATATCCATTAGGAAAGTTTATAAATCCATTATTTTTTCCAGCTGATGTAGCATTAATTACTAAATCATATTTAGTATTATTTGAGCTATCAAAGGAATTAATGTTTATAATATCAGAACAGTTATATTGTTTGTAGAGATTATCTTTATCAATTTCTGATCGATTGATAATTGTTATTAATGAGGGTTTTTTATCAATTATAGGACCTAATATTCCTCTTGTTGCTCCACCATAGCCAAAAATTAAAATTGTCTTACTGAAAATAGATTGGTTATAATTTTTTTCGATATCATAAATAAAACCAGAACCATCTGTATTATCACCATATATTCTATTATTTTTAAAAGTTAAAGTATTGACAGCTCTAGCTTTTATGGCACTTTCACTTACAGTATCAGATAAGTCGTAAGCCAGCTGTTTAAAAGGGAGTGTGACATTTAGACCCACACCTCCTTGATTTGAGAAATCTTTGATTGCTGTATGAAAGTTAGAATGATTAGCTAGAATCTTAGAATAATATAGAGAAATATCTTTCTCTTTAGCAAAAATCTCATGAATTTTAGGAGATTTGCTATGTTTAATAGGGTTTCCTATAACAGCAAATTTTTTTTTAATCTCTCTATCAATCATAATTTATTCTCTGATAATACTTCCATCTAATCCATTCCTTAGCATGGTTGGCCCATTAAGATTACCCAAGGGGCCAGAGAGTATAAAGTCTAAATACTTACCTAATTCTTTTCTAACTCCTAATGCAGTTTTTAAAGGTTTTCTTCTTGCTATGTTCGCACTAGTTGATACAAGAGGGCTATTAAGTTTATAGCATAGTTTTTTTGATATATCATGATTAGTAATTCTTATAGCTATTGTTTCGTGATCTCCTTTGACAAAAAAAGGTACATTTTTTTTTGCTTTTAGTAGCCATGTTGTAGGACCAGGCCAGCTATTAAGTATTTCTTCTTTTATTTTATTGTTAGGCATATGAACTAGCGAGTCTATCTGCCTTATATCAGACGCTATTAGTATTAGCCCTTTTTTCCATGATCTTTTTTTTATAGATAGTAGTCTGGCAACTGATGGAAAATTAAATGGTAGACATGCTATTCCGTATACCCCTTCTGTTGGATGTGCAACCAAGCCTCCATTCGATAGAATTCTGGCCGATTTCTCTAGGTTGATAGAATACATTAAAATTAATTATTTTTTCTTAGAGGTTTTTTTCTTAGAGGTTTTTTTCTTTGCTCCCCTCTTTTTTCTAAATGGTGCAGCTTCTATTAATGCTTTACATTCTTCCAGTGAAAGCTCTCTTGGATCCTTATCTTTTGGCACTCTAGCATTCTTTTTTCCATCGGTTATGTAGGGACCATAAAAACCATTCAGAACTTGTATCTTTTCAACTTCAAAATTTTGAATTATACGATTTGCGTCGGCAATTTTCTTTGCTTCAATTATTTCTAGAGCTTTTGGCAACTCAATTTCATAAGGATCTTCCTCGCCTATTGAGGCAAATTTATTTCCGTATCTTACATAAGGTCCGAATCTTCCAATACTAGCAAAAACTTCCTCTCCCTCAGGAGTTTTTCCAAGCTCTCTAGGTAATTTAAAGAGATCAAGCGCTTCCTTTTGTGTGATATCATCCATTTTTTGGCCTGGTTTTAAACCAGCAAAAAGAGGTTTTTCCTCATCAGTATTTTTTCCTATCTGAACAAATGTTCCATATCTACCTACTCTGACGCTCATAGGTCTACCTGATTTAGGATCTATACCAAGCTCTCTTTCTTGTTCGCCTCTATTTACAGATGGCTTTATTTCTTCTATTTGTTTTTCAAATGGTTTCCAGAATTCATCTAATAAAGGAACCCATTCTTTTTCTCCTGTAGAGACCAAATCTAAAGAATTTTCTAATTGTGCTGTAAAATCATAATCTACATATCGATTAAAATGCTTATTTAGAAATCTTATTACAACTTTTCCTACATCTGTTGGAATAAATCGTCTACTTTCAACTTCAACATATTCTCTATTTCTTAGAGTTGAGATAATTGAAGCATAAGTAGACGGTCTTCCTATTCCAAAATCTTCTAATGCTTTTACCAAGGTTGCTTCAGAATATCTTGGAGGTGGTTGTGTAAAGTGCTGTTCACTATCAATTTCTTCTATCTTTAATATATCTCCTTCTTTAAGAGGAGGAAGTATTTTATCTGAATCATCCTGCTGGGTATCATCTTCACCCTCTTGGTATAACTGCATAAACCCTGGCTTAACTAATATTGATCCATTTGCCCTAAAGCTAATTTCTTTTTCTTCTTTTTTTCCTGCAAGTAGGTCAACTCTTACCGTATCAAAAATCGCAGGATTCATTTGGCTTGCTAATGTTCTTTTCCAAATCAATTCATACAGAGAAAATTGATCATCGTCTAAGTATTTTTTAATCTCTTCTGGCGATCTATTGATTGAAGTAGGCCTTATTGCTTCATGAGCTTCTTGGGTATTTTTTGTGTTAGAAGAGTATTTTTTTGGAGAATCTGGGAGATTATCGTTCCCATATTTTTGAGTAATGAAACTTCTTATTTCTGTTACTGCTTCATCTGCTAAATTTACTGAGTCGGTCCTCATATAGGTAATTAAGCCTATAGGGCCTTCTCCAACATCTATGCCTTCGTATAGCTTTTGTGCAGTAATCATAGTTTTTTGAGCACTAAATCTTAATTTCCTAGATGCTTCTTGTTGCATAGTTGAGGTTCTAAAGGGTGCAGTAGGATTCCTAGTTCTTTGTTTTTTCTCTATTTTGGATACAGCTAGAATGCCGTTAGACTGTCGATTGATTGTTTCTTCAGCCTCAAGAATTTCTTTTTCATTAGTAAAAGTAAATTGCTCTACTTTATTGCCTAAATAATTTGTAAGCTTTGTGTTAATAGTAGAATTATTAATTTGTCCATTGATATTAATACTCCAGTACTCTTTTGGGATAAATTTTGAAATTTCATCTTCTCTTTCAGTAATAAGTCTAAGTGCAGGGCTTTGCACCCTTCCTGCTGATAATCCTGGGCGAACTGCTCTCCAAAGCAAAGGAGAAATATTAAAACCAACTAGATAATCAAGAGCTCTTCTGGCTTGTTGGGCATTAATTAATTTTGTTGATAATGTTCTTGGGTTACTTATAGCTTCTTCTATAGCACCTTTAGTTACTTCATTAAATACTACTCTTTGCACTTCAATCTTATTTAAGAGCCCCTTTTCTTTAAGTATTTCATAAATATGCCAGGAAATAGCTTCGCCTTCTCTATCCAAGTCAGTTGCTAAATGTAAGGCGTCAGCTTTTTCGACAGCTTTCATAATTTTATCAACATGTTTTCGATTTCTATCTATAAGCTGATATTTCATTTTGAAATTTTCAGATGGGTCTACTGCACCTCCTTTTGGGACTAAGTCACGAACATGACCATAAGATGCAAGAACTTTAAATTCTTTTCCTAAGTATTTTTCTATTGTTTTTGCTTTTGCTGGAGATTCAACAATTACAAGATTTTTACTCATGATTCGATATTATATTTATTATTTAATGTCTATTGAATTGAAATAGCGCTTTCTGAAAGTATTAATTCTTCCATGAGATTATAGGCTTTTTTTTGTTCAGGTTGAACAAATAAGATAATCATCACCACCCACTTGATTTGCTCTATATTGATCTCATATGAATCCAAATTTAATAATCTATCTATAACTAATTCTCTCTGACTGTCATTTAGGATACCCATTTGTTGAAGACGAATCAAATAGCCTCTGGCATTAGTATCTAGCCTATGTAGTTCAGCTTTGTGATAAATTCTTACTGTTTTTGAAGTTATAGATAAGTTTTTATCTTTTTCTATATTAGATTTATTAAGTCCGTCCAGCCAATCTAGTGCTCTTTCTATTACTCTATCAGTAAAACCAATATTTAATAATTCTTCTTTAAGCTCATCTCTATCTGGTTGAGGGTATTCGTCAGAATTAATAAATGACTCAAATAAGTACATAAGTATATCAATTACAGATTCTTTCATAATAACCTCAATATTAATCTAAATTGCTAGAGCAACTCAATTCTTGTGTACTGAACCACATTTTTTATGTAAAGTCAGTATTAAATTGAAGAAATTTTTTTTCATTTTTCTGATTTGAGATAACTTATGACTAAAAGAACAATTTTAGAGTACCCAGATTCAAGACTAAGAACTAAAGCAACTATGGTTAATGCGGTTGATGATGATATTCGAGATTTAGTGAATGATATGTATGAGACAATGTACAGTGCCCCTGGAATAGGATTAGCTGCAACTCAAATAAATGTCCATAAAAGAATCCTAGTTGCTGATATCTCTCAGGATAAAAGTGAGCCTTACTGTTTTATTAATCCTGAGATTATTGAGAGAGAAGGCGAGGTTTCATCAGAAGAGGGGTGCTTATCTGTTCCAGGATTTTATGTTTCTGTCTCTAGGTCAGAGAAAGTAAAAGTTAGAGCATTAGATGAAAATGGTAATTCTTTTGAGCTAGTTTTAGATAATCTCCTTGCTATCTGTGTCCAACATGAAATAGATCACCTAGACGGTAAGTTATTCGTCGATTATCTTTCTCCTTTAAAAAGAGAGAGATTAAGGAAGAAAATATTAAAAAATAAGAAGCATGAGAAAGAATCTGCTGATCGAGATGACTATCCTAATCCTAGGGCTTCAGTTTTATAATTTTATTGAACTATATTTAACTTCATTGTGAATTCTAAAGTAAGTATAGCTTTTGCAGGCACTCCAGATTTCTCACTTCCAAGCCTTGAGGGGCTTTATAATTCTAAATATCATATACCTATTGTTTTTACCCAGCCAGATAGACCTTATGGAAGAGGTAGATCTATAAGAGAAAGTAAAATTAGCAGTTTTGCAAAAAAAGCCAATTTAGACATTATTAAGCCAGAAAATTTGGACAATATTGATATTAAGTCTTTACCAAAGGTAGATTTTTTCGTGGTAGTCGCCTACGGTCTTATCATTCCAGAAAGAATGTTAAATTGGCCAAGGTTAGCCCCTATCAATGTTCATGCATCCTTGCTACCTAAATGGCGAGGCTCCTCCCCAATTCAAAGATCTTTACTAGCCGATGATGCTGAAACGGGAATAAGCATCATGCGAATGGAAAGTACTTTAGATACTGGCCCAGTTTATTCCTCTAGATCTTTAGCGATTAAAGAAAATTATGATTCAGAAGATCTGCACCAAATTTTGTCAGGAGAAGGGGCTAAGCTTCTTTTAGAGACATTATCAAGGATTATAATTAATGATCTTAAGCCTATTCCTCAACAGAATAATTTAGCTTCTTACGCTCATAAAATAAGTAAGTCTGAATCGAAAGTAGTATGGAGTAAGTCAGCTAGATTTATAGAGCTTCAAGTGAGGTCCTTCAAACCTTGGCCTACTTGTTCAGCTAAACTTTCTGATGGAAGGACATTTAAGCTAATTAACGCTAAAGCGGTTGATACAAAGACCAATCTATTGCCCGGGAATATTGTTTCCTTGAATAAAGAAACCATTCATGTAGCTACCGGTAGCGGAATTCTTGAAATAAGTAAAATTCAAAAACCTGGCGGTAAGCCAGTTTCAATAAAAGAGTACTTAAACGCTCATTCATTCATAGGTGTTACTTTTGTTGACTGATATAGGAGCGAGAATAAGGGCTAAAGTAGTTGAGAAGAATGTATTAGTTTTAAGTAATAATATAACTTTAGATAAGGCGCTTGACGAACCACCTGTTTTTTCTTCAAGGAATAATTCATTATTTAGGTCATTATCGTACGGTATTTTTCGCTGGCACTATAGGTTGGAATGGCAAATTGATCAGTTAATTACTAAGAATCTTAAACCCAAAGATAAAAAATTAAAGTCACTATTAAGATTAGGATTATTTCAGCTTCAATTTACTAGGATACCTCATCATGCAGCTGTTTCAGAAACTGTAAATGCAGCAGAAGTTTTAGGTATAAGTAAGACTAAAGGTTTAGTCAATGCTGTTTTAAGAAGGTTTTTGCGAGAGAGAAAAAAAATAGATAGTTATTTATGCAATGATGCACAAGCATATACTGCACATCCGAATTGGATGGTAGATCTAATCAAAAAAGATTGGCCAGAAAATTGGCAGGCAATAATAAATGAAAATAATTTACAAGCTCCGATGTGGATTAGAGTGAATCAAAGAAAGGTAAAGATAGATGATTATTTAAATCTGCTTGAGAAAAATTCTTTAGATTATGAATATATTTTAGAGAATAATTTACTAAGGCTGAAGAAGCCAATCCCTGCAAAATTGTTACCAAAGTATGAAGATGGCTGGGTTTCTATCCAGGATGGTGCAGCACAACTAGCGTTTAATTATCTAGATATAAAACCAGGAGATAGGGTATTAGATGCATGTGCTGCACCTGGGGGAAAAAGTGCGCATATATTAGAAGCCTGCAAAGATATAAAAGAATTAGTATCTGTAGATATAAATAATATTAGATTAGATACAATGAGAGATAACTTAGATAGATTAGGGTTAAAGCCAAATATTATTTGTGGAGATTCTTGCAATCCTTCAGAATGGTGGGATGGAAATCTTTTTGAAAAAATTATTCTGGATGTTCCATGTAGCTCTATAGGAGTTATTAGAAGACATCCAGATATCAAAATACTAAGAAATAAAAAGGATATTGAGAATATAACTTATTTACAAGACAATTTACTTAAATCATTGTGGCCTTTATTAAAGCCCGGAGGTAGTATTTTATACAGTACTTGTTCAATTATACATAAAGAAAATCAAGAGAGGATAACAAGTTTTGTAAATAAGGTATCTGATGCATATGTTAATGATAAGATATTTGGAGGAAATGAATATAGGCAAATCTTGCCTGGGGAAAATAACATGGATGGTTTCTTTTATTCTTCTATAAAAAAAGCAATAGAATAGATGAAAATATTATTAAAATTTATTGTCTTTATTTATTTATTACTATCATTTAATGCTTATGCACAAGATGAAGAAGGTTATCTTGTAGTCATGTCAGCATCGTCTTATATAGTAGATGAGATATATTATTTAGATGCTTGGCTTGATTATGATTTGCCAGAAGAAGCTGTTCAGGCTTTACAGTCTGGAGTTAATCTATTATTAGAGGTAGAGGTTGAGTTTATCAGGAACAGGCGTTTCTGGTTAGATGCAGTTGACGCGACCCTTATTCAATCCTTTAATCTTGAATATAATGCTTTATTAGAAAGATATATAGTATTTAATGAAAATAGCGGTACTCAAAGTTACTTCATAACTTTATTTTCAGCTCTCAATTATATAGGGCGTGTTACTGAGCTTCCTTTGATAGATACAAGCTTATTACAACCTGACTCTGATTATGATATTAGAATTAGAGCTAACCTTAGTATTGAAAGCATGCAGAGTATTCTTAATTTAATTCAATTTTGGCGTGATAACAATATTCAAAGTAGTTGGTATAGATGGCAGCTCCTAGATTAAAAAAAATTATTTACTCATCAATTATTACTTTAACTATATTGATATGGCTATCAATTTTGATGTGGTATTCTCCATTCACTCAGAATTCAGATAGTTTTTCAAGTACTTTACAGTGGATAATTTTTGCTAATTTAGCAGGTATTGTTTTCCTTTTATTTTTAATACTAAGGAGTTTGTATAACCTTATATTAGATCATAGAAATAAAACTCCAGGAATTCGTCTTAAAACAAGAATGATTATCTTGCTTGTGACTTTAGGCGTTACTCCTTTGCTAATAGTTTATGTTTTCTCAATACAGTTTGTTTATCGAGGAATTGATAGTTGGTTTAACATTGATATTGAAGGAGGCCTAGTCAGCGCACTTGAGCTTAGTCAAAACGCTATTAATCTTCAGATGAGAGATCATTTGGTTGAAATTCAATCTATAGCATCTGAGATTTCAGAAATGGAATCAGAGATATTAGTATCAGAATTAGGAAGATTAAGAGTAGAAAACGAAGCTTCTGAACTCGTTATTTTTTCTAATCCTTTGCAGATAATTGCGATTAGTAATGAAAATGCAGAATTAGATATTTCTACTTTTCCTAGCGACGAAATTTTATTTCAGCTTAATCAAGGAGAGCCTTATTTAAGTATAGAGCCACTTGCAAGCGGCGGTTATGAAATAATTGCTGTAATCAATGTTTCTCAAGATATTTTTGCTTCTAATAGTTTAATTTTGCAAGGAAGATTTCCTGTAGAAGAGCGCCTCAGCGATTTAGCAGGAATTGTAAGTTCAAGCTATGAACAGTACTCAGAAGTTTCCTATTTGAGAAATGCTCTAAGAACTAACTTTACTGTCATGTTAACGGTTGTTCTTTTAATTACATTATTAGTAGCTGTATATGTTGCTTTTAGTTCGGCAAAAAATTTAATTGCTCCTATACAAAGATTAGTTGCTGGTACTAAAGCTGTAGCTGAGGGTAAATTTGAGACTAAGCTTAAAACTTCTAATCAAGATGCAATAGGATCACTTATTTTATCCTTTAATGATATGACTCATCGACTTTCTAGTGCTCAAGCACAGGCAGATAAGGTTAAGTTACAAGTTGAAGAAGAGAGAACTAAGTTAGAGTTGATTCTGTCTAGGCTTTCTTCTGGGGTAATTACTTTAGAAAAAGATTTACGAATTAGAACTGCAAATAAATCTGCTAGCACTATACTTGGAATAAATCTAGATAGTTGGATTCAAGGCTCCATTATTGACTTATCAAAAAAACAACCATTAATTTCACAATTTGTTTCTGTTTTAACTTCATACTTAGCAAAGAATAATTATGAATGGAGGCAGCAAGTCATTTTATCAGGAGAAGTTGGGCAAAGATTTTTAATGGTTGCATGTACTGCTCTTTCTAATGAGGAAGATCTTGAGGGATATATTGTTGTTTTTGATGATATAACAACTTTATTGCAAGCACAAAAAGATGCAGCTTGGGGTGAGGTTGCTAGAAGGCTGGCTCATGAAATAAAAAATCCATTAACACCGATTCAACTGTCAGCTGAGCAGCTTAGAAGAAGATACCTTGAGAGATATAAAAATGATTCCGACTTACTTGATAGAGCAACCCATACAATTATTCAACAAGTAGAAGCGATGAAAAGTATGGTTAACGATTTTAGTAACTATGCTAAAACACCAGATATAAATAAAATAGAGTTTAATTTAAATCATCTGATAGAAGAAGTTGCTGAGCTATATGATCAGAAAGATAAGCCAAAGGTGCTTCACTTGAAGTTAGATAAATTATTGCCAAATATTAATGCAGATGAAGGTATGCTTAGGCAAGTTATTCATAATCTTATTCGTAATTCCCAAGAAGCGCTTGAAAGTATAAATAATAAAAATATTTCTATAAAAACAGAGCTAAAATTAGATAAGATTTGTATGATATTTAGTGATAATGGGCCTGGCTTCCTAGAGAGTATTTCAGATAAAGTCTTCGATCCCTATGTTACTAGCAAGACTCACGGAACTGGGTTAGGTCTTGCTATTGTAAAGAAAATTATAGATGAGCATGACGGAAATATTATTGCTAAAAATATGCCAATAGGCACAGAGATTACAATTACTCTTCCAGTAGCATCTTCAGATGAGCATTTATTTTTTGGTCAAGATAGTTTAGGGTTCAAATCATGAATAGAGAAAACATTCTTGTTGTTGACGATGAATTAAATATTCTAGATGTAGTAGGAGAAATTTTAGAAGATGAGGGCTATCTTGTTACTAAGGCTTCTAATGCTACAGAAGCTAGAGAAGCAAAATCTAAGAAAAAATTTGATTTAATTTTACTAGATATATGGATGCCAGATATAGATGGTATTTCTCTATTAAATGAGTGGGCTAGCCAAGGTAATTTAGTTCCTGTGATTATGATGTCAGGGCATGCTACGATTGATACAGCCATGGAAGCTACTCGTTTAGGAGCTATAAATTTTATTGAAAAACCTCTTTCTATTTCAAGGCTCCTTAAAGTTATTGATAATTCGATAAAAAGTCAAGTTTCTATTAAAGCGGGTATAAGACAGACTGAAAAATTACCTTTTGATATAGGTAAAAGCAAAATTTTAAAAGCTCTAAAAAGGAAACTTGATAAAGTTATATCAGTAAACTCCAATATTCTTTTATTAGGAGAAGTAGGTTCTGGAAGGGTTAGTATAGCAAAGCAAATACTTACTTCTACTTCAGTTCAGACTGATATTAAAATAGTTGAGATATCAGCACGCGACATAGCGAGTGAAGATCTAAAAAATATTTTTAGCAATGATAGATCTAATCACAATAATCTATTACTAATAAAGGACCTGGATGATGTTTCAATAGATATATTGAAAGAGTTTAATGATTTATTGAATTCTAATACACAGATCAGAGTAATTATAACAGCGAGTAGTTTAACTGATATAGATAAGAATATTATC
>CETH01031860.1_pt1 | contig 16036 bp, 16 predicted proteins | sample 361461 | NCBI WGS metagenome assembly CETH01 (sample SAMEA2622695, study PRJEB7988) | marine metagenome | isolation source: saline water (ENVO:00002010), including
CGCCTGACTTCGGATCAGGAGGTTCTGGGTTCGACTCCTAGCAGGCGCATAATTTTAATAAACTATACTATTAAGTTGAAAAATTGTGTTAAAAATATATCAGACACGTTAATAATATTTATTTTTAAATGATATATCTAATATTGCCCGCATATAATGAGGAAAAAAATTTAATAAAAGTCTTTAAGAAAATAAATAATTTAAATTTAGTTAAAAAGATCTCAGTTGTGTTAGTAGACGATTGCTCAGTTGACAATACAAAACTTCTTAAAGATACAAAAAATAAGTTTAAGTTGATTTACATTAAGCATAAAAAAAACAGAGGTCTAAACTTTGCCTTACAAACTGGATTTGGAATAGTTAATAAAAGACTGAAAGAAGAAGATCTAATTATAACTATGGATAGTGACAATACTCATCCAATCAAAATAATCCCGAAAATGATTTTACGTATGAAAAAAAAAAGAAGTGATATAATAATTGCCTCTAGATTTTTAAAAAGTTCAAAAGTTAATGGGTTGAGCTATTTTAGGAAACTTTTAAGTTTATTTGCAAAAATTACATTTACAATTTTTTTTCCTTTCAAAAATCTAAAAGAATACACTTGTAATTTTAGAATCTATAAATCTTTCTTAATTAAAAGATTAATGAAAGAAAAAAATTTTTTTAAAAATGAAGATTTTAGTATTGCAGTAAAAATTCTTATCTTCTTTATAAAGTTAAATAAAAATTTGGTTATTTCTGAATACCCTCTAATATTAAACTACCATCACAAAGAAGGTCAAAGTAAAATGCATGTAACTAAAAATATTTTTTTGACTTTAAAATTAATAATAATTAAAAAAATTTTTAATTAATAAATTAAGCTGTTTGAAAGGTTAAGATAATTGTTAACTAAGGCTAAAATGTAATATAAAAAAACAAAAATATAAAATTTAAAAACGCCCTCCGAGCTTTTAATAGTATTTTGAGTTAAAAAGTTTTTAATCATTACTAAAACTACAATTATCAATAAAGGTTCAAAATATTTTTGCGAAGTATAATAAGCTGTAGAAGTGAAATTAATTAATATTAATAAAAAAAATAATTTTTTGTCATTTTTGAAAATAAAAAATAATATAAATATAGATAAGAAAGATACTATAAAAAAAATTAATTCACTTTTAAAAAGAAAAAAAGATATTTTATAGAAAAAACCTCCACCAACGCCTGGTGTAAAATTTTTGTAATTGATTAACAAAATGAAAAAAATAAGAGAAAAAATTATTATTTCTATTAGTTTAATATTTTTAACAAAATTTTTTAAAACTTCAAAAGTTTTTTTATTAAAAAGAAAAAATAATATAAAAAAAAATACAATTGATAAATTTGTTAAAATCGTGTACGAAAAATTTTCTGTGAAATCCAATTTTGCTCCTAATGGAGTTTTTAAGATTAAATAAAACCCAGGTATAGAAAAAATAGAGCACATGAATAAAATATAAAAAAAATTTATCAGTTTCATTTTTTTGTAATATTCGAATAAATAAAATAAGAAAAAAATAGCGTATGATTGAATTGAATAAGTTGCGAGTGCAAGAAAAAAAATATTTAAAAATATTAAAGATTTCTTTTTTTTATCCTGGTAGGCTAAAAAAAAATAATTAGATATTAGTAAAAAAATTATTGCTGTTAAATGAGCATTAGGCCAAATTACTGAGGCTCTGAAATATGGAATAAAAATTATTGTAAAACTTATAATTAAATTAAAATAGCTATTCTCTCGATATAATTTTTGTAAATTTATATATATTAAGAATGGAGTAATTGAAGCAAAAATTAAATAAAATATTCTTGTTACAAAAATATCATCAAAAAGGAAATGGGGAATACTCAGTAAAAAATAATGTAAAGGAAAGTGCCTTGTATATTTGTCAAAATTGTCAAAAATATTTTTTGCAAAATTATCTACTACTGGAAAGGTTTGATAAAAATCTAATTTACTGCCACCCGTAGATAAATCCTCATTTATTAAAAACCCCAAAAATAATAATAATAAAGGTAAAGTTACAGCAAATACTTTTTTAATTGAAAAAATATTTTTCATAAATTTATTATATTGTTTTAATCTAAATATAGTACTGATATATAATTTTTTCTTGAATAAATAAATGAACAATAAAATTTTTTCTATAAATCTGAATTTCGACTCTTTAGGTGAGGCATATGGCTGGCCTAAAAATTTTAGTGAAGATAGTGCTTTCACATTAGGTGTAAAAAGAATTTTAGACTTAAGTAAAAAATTGAATATTCCTATAACTTTCTTCCTAGTAGGGAAAGATTTAGAGAATGAGAAAAACTATGAAATTATTAGAAAATTGTCCGATAATGATAATGTAGAAATTGCAAATCATTCATATAATCATTTGTTCAACTTTGGTTCAAGGGATGAACAAACAATTTATGACGAAATTTACAAGTCTCATGAAATTATATTCAAATGCACAGGTAGAGAGTCCAAAGGGTTTATCTCTCCCACTTGGTCAATTTCTAAAAATACAATAAAAAATTTAATCAAATTAAATTATGAGTATGATACTAGTTTTTTTAAATCAGTATTCCTTTTTCCAGCTGTCTTAAAAATTTTCACTAGCCACGTTTTAAAAAAAAAATTTAAAAAAGCTTTTCAAATTTTAAATAGAAGAGATTATTTAATTCCTTTTAAATACGATGAAAAACCATTTTTTATAGATTCTAATATGAATAGAGTTTCAAAGGATTATAAAAACTCAATTTTAGAAATTCCAATGCCTACTATAAGTAAATTTGAACCTCCAATATGGCATACTGCAGGTTATATGTTTGGATGGCAATATTTAAAAAAAAAATTAAAAGTAATTTTAGATAGAGAGAGTCCTTTTTTTTACTTAATACACCCAGCTGACTTTTTAGATGAAAAAGATTTAGATAAAAGATATTCTCTTGCTTTAGAGAGAATGAATAAAATTGATTATCAAGAAAAAATTGATAATTTAGAAAATATTCTTCAGTACATAATTTCCAACGGTTACAAAGGAGTAAAATTGATCGATATAGCTAAAAATTACAGAGTTAATGGAAATTAATATTATAGTCGATAATGACAAGAGTTGGCTTTTAAATACAATAAGAAGACTGATATTAATTTTAAAAAAAAAAAATCTTGAAATAAATCATATTTGGGTCCTTCCCGAAAAACTCTCAAACTTAAGGGGATATAAAATAACTTTTTGGTATTTGAGAATATTTGGCATTTTAGTTTTTTTAAAACTAGCAATTTTTCATTTTATCATTTTACTCGTAAATTTTTTAAGAGGTATTAATTCATTTAAAAAATTGGCAAAAAATCATAAAATTAAGTATTCATATATCAAATCTTTAAATGATCAAGAGTTGTTAAAGAATTTAAAAAATAATAAAAAAAAATATAATTTAATTTTCACTAATCATATAATTCACTCAAAACTTTTGAAACTAAAAAATAATTTTTTTATTAATAAACATTCATCATTACTCCCAGCTTATGGAGGACTACTACCATTTATATGGACTAAAATTTTTAACTTTCCAAATGGATTTACCGTTCATTTAGTTAGAAAAAAGATTGATAGTGGAAAAATTTTGTTCCAAAAAAAAATTAACACTAGATTTAAATCAATGATTGAATTTTATCTTTATATCTATGAAAAATCTCCAAATTATCTTACTCAATCTATTTTCAATTTAAAAAACCAAAGATATATTAAGGTAAATTATAAAAAATCAGTTTTTTCAATACCCAAGAAATCAGAATATAAAAAATTTTTGGATTGTGGAGGAAAAATTATTCATATAAATGACTTTTTTAATATTAGTAAAATTATAAAATAATGAAAATTTGTATAGTTTTATCGACAAGACCTGAAATAATTAAATTATCTCCATTTATTAAGTTTTTAAAAAAAAATAGAGATAATTTTTATTTAATAAATACAAATCAACACTCCCTTAAAAAGATGAGCAAAGTCTTTTTTGATTTTTTTAAAATTAAAAATAAGATTTATAATCTTAAACCTTCAAAAAAATCGCAATATGCTTTTTTATCTGAGTCTATTAATATGATTAGTGAGATTTTGAGATCAAATATGCCTGATTATTTAATAGTTCAAGGAGACACAAATACATCTTTGGCAGGATGTTTAGCTGCATCTTTTTTAAATAGAACCCTTTCAAATAAAAATAAGATTAAAATAGTACATATTGAGTCTGGTTTAAGATCTTTTGACGACACTATGCCAGAAGAGATAAATAGAAAAATTATAGATAGGATTTCAAATATATTATTTGTTCCAACAAAGTTTGATTACAATAATTTGAAAAGAGAGGATTGCTTAAAGACAAAAAAAGTTTATGTAGTAGGGAATACTATATCTGATGTACTTAAAAAATATTTACCTTTAACTTCCAAATCAAAGATATTAGAAAGATTGAAAATTAATAGTAAAAAATTTTTTTTAATTACTGTTCACAGACCTGAGAGTGTTGATAATGTTAAGAATTTGAAAAAACTAAGTGAAATTTTTGAGAAAATTATTAAAAGATATAATTATCCAATCGTATTTCCTATTCATCCAAGAACAAAGGATATGCTTAGTAGATATAAGATCAGGGTAAACAAAAAAATTATCATAACAGAACCATTAGAATATTTAGATTTTTTAAAGTTAATTAAAGATACAAAATTATTATTGACAGACTCTGGTGGTCTTCAAGAGGAAGCATCTATTATTGGAACACCATGCATCACATTAAGAACAACCACTGAAAGACAAATAACACTAATTAGAAAAGTAAATTTTTTAGGAGGATATAATAAATTAAAAGTAATGAAAGCTATGAGTCGATTTCTGAATAAAAAAGTTAAGAAATTGAGGGATTTTGGAAATGGTAAAGTTTCAGATAAAATATATAAAATTTTGATTTCTAATTTAAAATAAAAGATTTTATTCCCCCATATTTATCAAGGTTCCTTTGATACGAGCTTTTAAAAAAGAAAAATAAAATAAAATGATTCCTATAGACAAATAAAATAAATTTAATAAATAAGCAATTTTTAGATTTTCATAATTTATACTATCATTTAAAAGGATATTTCTTGCCTCATCAAAAATATAAACTAATGGTAAACCTTTTGCAATTATCTGAAAAAAATTAGGAAGTATCTCAAGAGGATAATAAATACATCCTAATGGAGCAAGTAAAAATAACGATGACCAGGCAATATTTTCAAAGGATGGACCAAATCTTATAAGTCCCGCACTAACAAAAAGACCAAGTGTTATTCCAAAAATATATAAACTTAGAAATAATAAAAATAATGGAATACCTAAATTTAAAATTGAAACACCAAACAGTGGTGAAGTTAAGATTATTGCTGGAACCAGCCCAATCAAAGTTCTAATTAAAGCTGTAAAAATTAATGAAGTAATAATCTCTTTTAGCTTAAGAGGTGCAATAAATAAGTTTGTAAAATTTCTGCTCCAAATTTCCTCCAAAAAAAGCATATTAAAACTAATACTCGATCTAAAGAGAATATCGTATAGAATTGCACATGTAAGAATTACCCCTACTGTATTGTTATAATAACTACTGTAAACCGAAAAAAACTTAGAAATAAACCCCCAAAGAATTATTTGTATTGATGGCCAGTAAATGAGATCTAGAAGTCTTGGCAAAGAACCTTTTATCAAAAAAAAATGTCTTAAGAAAAGACCATACATTTTATTTAAGTTCATATTTTTTCTCTCGTAAGTTTTAAAAAAACTTCCTCCATATTCTTACGCCCATGTTTTTTAATTAATTCCTTTGGTTTACCTTGATCAATGATTGATCCTTTGTTCATCATTAACACTGACGAACACAATCTCTCAACTTCAGCCATATTGTGGGAAGCTAATAAAATTGAAGCATTTTTTTCTTTTTGATATTCTTCAAGAAAAGTTCTTACGTAATCTCCGGTCTCTGGATCAAGTGAGGCAGTTGGTTCATCTAAAAGTATGACTGATGGATCATTGATTATTGATTTCGCAAGACTTACTCTATTTTTTTGCCCTGAAGATAGTTCTCCAGTTATTTTGTTAATCATTTCATTTAGTCGAAGTCTTTCTGAGAGATAATCAATTTTTTTTTTTAGATTCTTAACATCATAAAGTCTGCCATATACTTCTAGATTTTGTCTAACTGTTAATTTTTTTGGTAACTCTATATATGGAGATATAAAATTTAATTTTTCTAATAATTCTACTCTTTTTTTTTCAACTTCAATACCATTAATCAACACCTTACCTCTTGAGGGTTTTAATAATCCTAATATCATTCCAATAGTAGTAGTTTTACCACAACCGTTGGGACCAAGAATTCCTATAATTTCATTTTTATGAACTTTAAAAGAAACTTCTTTAACAACCTCCTTGTTGCTATAAAGTTTTGATAAATTAATTACTTCTAAAGGAATTTGCATTAAAATTTTGATGCCCTAATTAATCTATCATTAATAGTCTTGCCTAAACCTTTGTTTGGAATTTTCGTGACAGCTATAGATTTATATTTACTTTTTTTTATTTTTCTTAAAGTAGTATACAAGTTTTTTGCGACTTCTTTCAAATTTCCTTTTTTAGATAAAAAAAAATAATTTGGTTTGGTATTTTTTATTTTTTTTATTAATAGAAAAGCTTCACTTTGTCGAGTTTTCTTTACATTTAATCTAATAGGCATACCTGGAGAATAGTGAAGTTTAAATTGACCAGGTGAGGAAATTTTTGATGAATAATTATTTAAAATCATTTTTTTTTTTAATATCTTTTGAATTTTTGAAACTTCTAAACTACCTAATCTTAAAATTTTAGGTTTATTTCTAAGGTCAACTATTGTTGACTCAATCCCTAATGAGGATTTTCCACCTTCCAAAATATATTTAATTTTTTTTCCAAAATCTTCTTTAACATCATTTGAACTAACAGAGCTAACTTTTGAAGATAAATTCGCACTTGGAGCTGCAAGTGGAAACTCAAGTTTTTTTAACAAACATCTTGTTACAGGATGCTTAGGAAACCTGATTGCCAAAGAGTTTCTTTTATTAGTTGTAACTTTAGAAATTTTTGAGTTTTTATTAAGATTTAAAACAAATGTAATCGGTCCAGGACAAAATCTTTTATACAATTTGAAAAAATCTTTATTTAAATTACAATCTTTTTTCAATTTATTAGTGTCATAATAATGAACTATAAGAGGATTATTTTTTGGCCTATTTTTTAATTTAAATATCTTTTTACAGGCATTATCAGAATAAGCATTACCGGCTAGGCCGTAAACTGTTTCTGTGGGTATAGCCACACACTCATTTCTATTAAGGAGTTTTTTTGCTTTTTTAATATTTGAAAGATTAATTTTCATGTATTATCAGAGATTATTATATGAAAGATAAAAATTTACCAAACGATTATAATTCTCTATCTCTTGAGGAATTAACTAATGAAGCCAATAAGATGATTGAAGATTTAGAGAGTAAAAAGGATTTAGAAAATTCTATAGAAAATTATCAAAATCTACTTAAATTAAACAGTATAATCGAAAAAAAATTTCAAAAAAATATCAAAAATATTAATGAAAAAACAAAAGAGAAAATACAAAAAATTTCTTTAAAAAAAAATGATAAAAAAATTAAATAGAATTGCTAAAGACACTAATAAATTTTTAAAAAATTTTATTAAAAAACAAAAAAAATCAGAGCTTATAATTCCAATGCAATATGGTTTATTTTCTGGTGGAAAAAAAATAAGATCTAAAATTTTAATTGATGTTGGCTTATTATTTAAGATAGATTATAAATCATTGATTGTAATTGGTTCTGCAGTTGAATGTATACATGCATATTCATTAATACATGATGATTTACCATGTATGGATAATGACACAATAAGAAGAGGCAAACCCTCGACTCATATTAAGTTTGGAGAGTCAACGGCGGTTTTGGCTGGCAATTCTCTTTTAACTATGGCATTTGAGATTTTAAGTCATAAGGATTTGAAGATATCTGAGAAAACAAAAATTAATTTGATTAATAAAATTTCCGAAAGCTCTGGCCACCTAGGAATTGCAGGTGGACAATTTTTAGATTTAAGCTTTGAACATAAAAATATTTCAAAAAACAGAATAATTGATATGGAAATAAAGAAAACTGGAAAGCTTTTTAGTTTTTGTTGTATAGCACCTTTAATTATAAAAAAAAAACCCCAAAAAGAAATAAAGAATTTTGAAAGTATAGGAGCTGATATTGGATTGTTGTTTCAAGTAGCAGATGACTTAATTGACCATAGAGGGAGTTTATTGTTTGCAGGAAAAAAAACTGGAAAAGATAAAAAAAAAGGCAAAGCAACTCTAATTAGTTTACTAGGACACAAAAATACGATTAAATATGGTAATAAATTAATTTTAAAAATTAAAAACAAAATAAAAAGATATGGTCCAAAATCGAAAAATCTTGCTGAAACTTTAGATTACATCTTGAACAGAAACAAATGAAAACAGAATACGAATTTTTAGATAAAATAAATTTTCCATCAGACTTAAAAAAAATATCTGAGTCAAAACTACAAAAAGTAGCAGACGAATTAAGAAAAGAGATGATTGATGCAGTGTCTGTAACTGGTGGACATTTAGGAGCTAGCCTTGGAGTTGTTGAATTAACTGTTGCGCTTCATTATATTTTTAATACACCTAAAGATAAATTGATCTGGGATGTGGGTCATCAATGTTATCCTCATAAAATCTTAACGGGAAGAAAAGATAGAATCAGAACTCTTAGACAAGGCGATGGACTTTCAGGTTTTACAAAAAGATCAGAGAGTGAGTATGATACATTCGGTGCTGCTCATAGCTCTACATCAATTTCTTCTGCTCTTGGAATAGCAGAGGCAAATAAACTTTCGAACAAATCAGATAATGTAATAGCAGTAATAGGTGATGGTGCCATTAGTGCTGGTATGGCTTATGAAGCAATGAATAATGCTGGAGCTTCCAATACTAAAATGATCGTAGTTTTAAACGATAATGACATGTCTATTGCTAGACCTGTGGGTGCAATGGGTACTTATTTAGCCAAAATTTTTTCAGGAAAGATTTATTTTAGTTTGAGAGAGACTATTAAACTTATCACTTCTGCGTTTTCAAAAAGATTTAGTGCTAAAGCAGGTAAGGCTGAAGATTTATTAAGATCTGCTGTGACTGGTGGAACTTTATTTAGTTCTTTAGGATTTTATTATATTGGTCCAATTGATGGCCATGATTTGAATTCATTAATTCCAATTTTAAAAAACGCCAGGGACTCAAAACATGAAGGACCAATTTTAATTCATATTAAAACAAAAAAAGGCAAAGGGTATTCATTTGCAGAAGATGCAAAAGATAATTATCATGGAGTATCTAAATTTAATGTAAAAACTGGAGAACAAGTAAAGAGTTCCAGCAAAATACCTTCATACACAAAAGTTTTTGCTAACACTTTGGTTCAACATGCAAAAAAAGATAGTAAAATAGTAGCTATAACTGCAGCTATGCCAGATGGAACTGGTTTAGATATTTTTCGAAAAGAGTTTCCAGATAGAACTTTTGATGTTGGGATTGCAGAGCAACATGCTGTTACATTTGCCGCCGGTTTAGCAACTGAAAATTTTAAACCTTATGCAGCTATTTATTCTACATTTTTACAAAGAGCATATGACCAAGTTGTTCATGATGTAGCAATTCAAAGTTTACCAGTGAGATTTGCAATAGATAGAGCTGGATTAGTTGGAGCTGATGGACCTACTCATGCAGGAAGTTTTGATACAACTTATCTATCAACTTTGCCAAATTTCATTGTAATGGCTGCAAGTGATGAGTCTGAACTTGTAAAAATGATTAATACTTCAACAGAAATTAATAATCAACCATGCGCATTTAGATATCCAAGAGGTACTGGAATAGGCTCAGTCTTACCCTCAATCAATGAAAAGATTGAAATAGGAAAATCAAAAATGATTAGAGAAGGAAAAAAATTGGCAATATTAAATTTTGGAGCTAGATTAAATGAAACTTTAGTGGCAGCAGAAAACTTAAAAAAGAAGGGAATTAACATAACTTTAGTTGATGCTAGATTTGCAAAACCTCTAGATGAAAATTTAATATGGCAATTAGCAACCACTCATGAAGCAATAATAACTATTGAGGAGGGATCTATTGGAGGCTTCGGTTCTCATGTAGTAGATTTTTTAACTAAAAAAGGTTTAATGGATAATAATCTTAAATTTAGATCAATGACTTTACCAGATATTTTTATTGATCAAGATTTACCTGATAAAATGTATAAAGTAGCAAATTTAGACTCAAACTCTATTGAGGAAAAAGTTTTGGATGTATTGAATTCTAATATTATTTTACAAAAACAAAAATGACACTATCTAACTACATTGTGCTTTATTCATTAGATAATGATCTAATATTACACATGAAAGCATAGCTTCACCTACTGGCACAGCCCTTATCCCTACGCAAGGATCGTGTCTACCTTTTACTGATATAGTTGTGTTTTTTCCAAACTTATTAATCGTTTTTCTAGGCTTTAAAATTGAAGATGTAGGTTTCACTGCAAAAGATATAATTATTTGTTGACCTGAAGAAATGCCACCAAGTATTCCTCCTGCATTGTTTGAATTAAAATTTAATTTTTTTTTATTTAGAGAAATTTCATCTGAATTTTCTTCTCCAGATAAATGAGCAGAATTCATCCCAGAACCAATATTCACACCTTTAACTGCATTAATACTCATCATAGCTGAGGCAATATCGGAGTCCAGTTTAGAGTAAATTGGTGCGCCTAAGCCAGCTGGAATACCGTTAGCTCTAACTTCAATAATAGCACCACAAGAAGATCCAGCTTTTCTAACGCTCAATAGGTATTTTTCCCATAATTTAAGCATTGATCTATCTGGACAAAAAAAAGGATTTTTATTAATTATTTTATCATCCCATTTTGTTGTGTCACATCCAAGAATACCTAATTGAGTAACTGCTCCAGAAATTCTAAATTTTTTACCTAGTTTCTTTTCTAAAACTTTTTTGGCGATAGCTCCAGCTGCTACTCTTGCAGCCGTTTCTCTAGCTGAAGATCTACCTCCTCCTCTATAATCTCTTATTCCATATTTTTTAAAATACGTAAAATCTGCATGGCCAGGTCTAAATTTATCTTTAATATTTTTATAATCCTTTGATCTCACATCTTCATTGTGGATTATGAGTGATATAGGAGTTCCAGTTGTCTTACCCTCAAAAACTCCTGAAAGAATTTGAACTTTGTCACCCTCTTTTCTTTGAGTTGTAAATTTGGATTGTCCAGGCTTTCTTTTATCAAGTTCTTTCTGAATATCTTGCTCTTTTAGTTGAATTAATGGTGGACAACCATCAATAATACAGCCAATAGCAGGTCCATGGGACTCTCCCCAGGTAGTGAAACGAAAAAACTTTCCAAAAGTATTAAATGACATTAATTTATATTGTATAGATTATTTTGTTTAAATTATGAATCAAAAAAACCAATTAGGGCTAAATAAATGCTTTTTAGATCTTGATGATCCGTTTGAGTTGTTTGAAAAATGGTTTGAAGAGGCAAAAAAGAAAGAAATTAATGATCCTAATGCATTGGCTTTAGGAACTGCTAGTAAGGATGGTGTCCCATCTGTGAGAATGGTGTTGCTTAAGGGTTTCGATAAAAAAGGATTTGTTTTTTATACAAACTTAAATAGCCAGAAAGGAAATGAAATAAAAGAAAATCCAAATGCCTCAATGTGCTTTCATTGGAAAAGTTTGTTAAGGCAAATTAGAATTGTTGGAAAATTAAATCAAGTAGATGATAAAACGGCAGATGATTATTATAATACAAGAGCTTATGAAAGTAGAATAGGAGCTTGGGCCTCTAAACAAAGTAGTATTTTAAAAAGTAGAGATGTACTTTTAAATAGTTTAGAGGATTATAAAAAAAAATTTAAAGATAAAGATAATGTTCCAAGACCAGATCATTGGTCGGGTTGGAATTTAAAACCATTGAATATAGAATTTTGGTTAGATGGAGATAACAGAATACATGAGAGGTTACGATATTCTTTAGACGAAAATAATATTTGGGTTAAAAGCCTTCTAAGTCCTTAGAAGTTTCTTGTTAAACTAAAAGAGGTTAAATCATTAAGGATATCTTTTTCCTCACAATTTTTAAATATTGATAAAGAATTAGAAGCTAAGTTAATATAATGCTGTGCTTTTTGATAGCAAGCTATAATGATATTATATTTTTTAATTAAGGATAAAGTGTAATCTAAATCACTTTCAATTCTTTTTTCTTTTAAAAATATATCTTTAAGTTTTGCTTTTTCTTTTTCGTTTGCTTTTTGAAATAATAAGATTATTGGAAGGGTAATTTTGCCTTCGTAAAAATCCTGCCCAATTTCTTTTCCAAATAATTTAATTTCCGAATTATAGTCAAGAGTATCATCAGCAATTTGGAATGTTAAACCTAAATTTCTTCCATAGAATTCCAGCGCCTCTTTCTCTTTATTTTTTACATCAGATAAAATTGCTCCAACTTTTGTTGAAGCCGCAAATAATTCTGCAGTCTTAGCAGATATAATTTTTAAATATGTCTCCTCTAACATATCGACTTCACCTTGATGTTGAAGTTGTAATATTTCACCTTGTGCAATCTTAGAAGAGGTTGAAGATAACAATTTTAGTACTTCTAAATTTCCGTCTTCTACTATCATTTCGAAGCATCTACTAAGTAAATAATCACCAACTAATACTGAGGAGTGATTATTCCAAATTTTATTTAATGTTCTTTTACCCCTTCTTATTGTGCCATTATCTATAACATCATCGTGCATTAAAGTTGCAGCATGAATTAACTCAACACAAGCCGCTAGGTTTATATCTCTAGTTCCCTTAAGATAGCCGCACATTTTTGCAGAACCAAGGGTTAATAAAGCTCTTAATCTTTTACCTCCAGTTTCAAGATGGTAATTTGTCATTTGCTGAACTAAATCAACGTCACTTGTCAGTTTTAATTTTATTTTTTCCTCAACTAATAACAACTTATTCTCAACCGAGTCTTTAAGTTGAAAGTAAGAATTATTAATTTGGTTTTTTAATTGGATTACAGTTCCCATTTATAGGTCCAAACTAGTATAATAAGTTTATATTTATTACTTATCAATTGACGCACCTAAATCTTCAATTATAAGGTGTCTTTATATTCATTAAAAAGTTCTATAAAGGTAAAAAATGTTCTCTTTTTTAAAAAAGAAAAAAATTGTCCCACACATCAGATTAAGTGGAGTTATAGGAAATGTGGGAAAGTTTAAACAAGGAATTGATTTTTCAGGTCAAGAGGAAATTATTTCTAAGGCGTTTTCAGTGAAAAAAGCTTTATGTGTGGCAATTACTATTAATTCACCAGGGGGATCTCCTGTTCAATCTCATCTTATTTATAATTTTATAAGGCAAAAAGCGAAAAAAAATAAAAAAAAAGTTATAGTCTTTGCTGAAGATATAGCAGCTTCAGGTGGTTACTTAATTGCATGTGCTGGAGATGAGATATATGCAAACTCCAGTTCCATTATAGGTTCTATAGGGGTAATTTATTCTTCTTTTGGTTTTACTGAGTTGATAAAAAAAATAGGAGTAGAAAGAAGAGTTCATACTGCAGGCAAAAATAAAAGTACACTAGATCCTTTTCTTGAAGAAAAGAAAGAGGATATTGATAGATTAAAAAATATTCAATTAGACTTACATCAAGATTTTATAGATGTTGTTGAAAAAAGTAGAGGAGCTAAACTTAAAAAATCAGAAGTTGAATTATTTACTGGAGAGTTTTGGTCTGGCAGAAAAGCAAAAGACTTAGGTTTGATTGATGAAATTGGTGATGTTAATCAAGTATTAAAAGAAAGATTTGGAGAAGATGTAATAATCAAAAAATTTGAAAAATCAAAAGGTTGGTTAAGTAGAAAATTATCATCATCAAACGATCATATTAACCAGCTTACAAATATATTAGATGAAAAATCTATTTGGCAAAGATATGGCCTTTAAAAAAAGTAAAAAAAAACAGAAATTCCAAACTTTTCAGGATACGATTTTAAATTTACAAAAGTTTTGGAGCAAACATGGTTGTATAATTTTACAACCTTATGATATGGAAGTTGGGGCAGGAACATTTCACCCAGCCACTACTTTAAGATCTCTAGGTTCTAAACCTTGGAAAGCAGCATATGTACAACCATCAAGAAGACCAACTGATGGAAGATATGGTGATAATCCTAATAGACTTCAACATTATTATCAATTTCAAGTAATAATAAAACCATCTCCATCAAATATAAAAAAACTTTATTTGAATAGTTTATCTGTAATTGGCATTGATCATAAAGATCATGATATTAGATTTATTGAAGATGACTGGGAAAGTCCAACTTTAGGAGCAGCTGGACTAGGTTGGGAAGTTTGGTGTGATGGTATGGAAATTACTCAATTTACATATTTTCAACAAATGGCGGGTTTTGAATGCAAACCTGTTTCAGTCGAAATAACTTACGGTCTAGAAAGAATTTGTATGTTTACCCAACAGAAAAAAAATGTTTATGATTTAATTTGGAATAATGAAGATATTAAATATCGAGAGGTTTTTCACCAAGCAGAGAAAGAATTTTCTGCATATAATTTTGAGTATGCTAATACAGATAATCTTTTTAAGATGTTTGATATGTTTGAAGGTGAAGCTAAATCATTATCTGAAAAGAAAATATCTTTACCAGCTTATGATCAATGTTTAAAAGCAAGCCATATATTTAATATTTTAGATGCTCGGGGTGCGATTAGCGTTGCTCAAAGGGCAGAATATATTGGACGAATAAGAGAAATTACAAAGTCTGCAGCTTCAATATGGATTGATACCCAAACATAAAATGGCAGAATTTTTTTTAGAGTTATTTAGTGAAGAAATTCCAGCCTCGCTTCAAAAAAATTTGCGGAAAAAACTTTTAGAAGAGTTTCAAGAATTTTTTCTAGAAAACACAATTAAATCAAAAAAAAATTTTTCGTTATCAACACCCAATAGACTAGTTATTGTATTTGAGGGTTTAGATAAAGATATAAAAATTTTATCAAAAGAAATAAAAGGACCAAAAACTAATGCTGCAGAACAGGCTCTTGAAGGTTTTTTAAGGTCAAATAAATTGGAAAAAAAAGACTTGTTTGAGAAAAAAACTGATAAAGGCGAATTTTTCTTTTATAAAACAAAGCCTAAAACACTAAAAACCCATAATTTATTAATGGAATTTATTCCAAAATTATTAGAAAGCTATCAGTGGAAAAAATCAATGAAATGGGGAGAGTTTAATTTAAATTGGGGAAGACCATTAAAATCAATACTATCAGTTTTTGATAAAAAATTAATTTTTTTTAAATTTCACCATATTTCTTCTTCAAACTCAACTTATATTGACAAAGATTTTGAGGAACAAAAAAAGATTTTTTCAGATTTTAAATCTTATGAAAAATATTTTAAAAAACAGGGTGTCATCATTAGTCAAGTTAAAAGAAAAGATACAATAAATCGAGAATTTACAAAAATATTAAATAAAAAGAAACTAATAATTGATGATAACAAAAAATTACTAGATGAAGTGGTAGATTTAGTTGATAACCCTAATATTCTATTATGTAGTTTTGACAATAAATTTTTATCAATTCCAAAAGAAATATTAACTTTGACTATGCAATTTCATCAAAAATGCTTTCCTACTTTTAATAATAAAGATCAAGTTACAAATGAATTTTTAATTGTAGCTAACAAAAAAGATCTTAAGGGATTAATTAAAGTCGGAAATGAAAGGGTAGTTGAAGCTAGACTAAGTGATGCAGAATTTTTTTGGAATAAAGATAAAACTCAAAATTTAGT
>CETH01046714.1_pt1 | contig 16019 bp, 17 predicted proteins | sample 361461 | NCBI WGS metagenome assembly CETH01 (sample SAMEA2622695, study PRJEB7988) | marine metagenome | isolation source: saline water (ENVO:00002010), including
TTCACCAGGAATGACATTTTTTGCATTTCCCCCTGAAATCGTTGTAGCATTAATTACTTCTTTATACTCAAGCTCGTCAACTAAGACTGGTTCGGGAGCAAGTTCATTTAACTTTTCAAGAACAGGTATTGATTTGTATATTGCATTATCTCCTAACCATGGTCTAGCAGAGTGTGCTTCTTCTCCAATTATCCTTAATGCAGCATTCACAACCCCTTGACAACCAAGCTGAACTTCATTATTAGTAGGTTCAAAGATAATCCCGAATGAAATATCGAAATTCTCATTTAATACTGGGAATAGTGTTTCTAACCCATTATGTTCTTTTAGGCCCTCCTCTCCTTTGTAAAATACTCCAACAATATTCTTTTCTTGAAAATTAATCAAACATTCAATCATTACAGCTATGCCGCTTTTCATATCAACAGCCCCTCGACCGTAGATTGCATTTGATTCATCTAAACTTACTTGGTTATTAGATATAGGGACCGTATCTACATGGCCAACAAGTGCTACTACAGCACTTCCATCATGATCGCCAGCAACTAAACCTCCTTCATGTATAGTTATTTTTTTTGAATAACCTGATTTCTTTAAGTAATCGTCTATGTACTCAAGAATGGCATCTTCATTCCCAGTAACCGAATCTATTGATATTAAATCTCTAGTTAAATTACCCAGGCTCAAACTTGTACCTCAAATGTTCTAAGTACATCATTTAAAGATGTTTTTTTATTGGTTGATTCTTTTCTCTTCCCTATAATCAATGCACAAGTTGTTTGAAAAGTTCCTGAAGGAAATTCTTTTGGCCTTGTTCCAGAAATAACTACTGAGTTTTCTGGGACCACACCTTTGTATTCAATTGGCTCACTCCCTGTTACATCAATAATAGGAGTGCTAGAAGTAAGTGTTACATTTGCACCTAAAACTGCGCCTTCGCATACCTTAACCCCTTCAACAACAATGCATCTTGAACCAATAAATGCATTGTCTTCTATAATCACTGGCATAGCTGATGGCGGCTCTAGTACCCCGCCTATGCCCACTCCACCAGATATGTGAACATTCTTGCCAACTTGAGCACATGACCCTATAGTTGCCCATGTATCTATCATTGTTCCGGAGCCGACATAAGCTCCTATATTGACATAACTGGGCATAATAATTACACCTGGCTCACAATAAGCCCCGTATCTTACAACCCCAGGGGGGACAACTCTAATTCCTGATTCTTCATAATTGTTTTTTGTATCGATTTTGTCAAAATATGAAATATCTCCTGAGTTAATTGGTTTTAATTTTTTGATTTTAAAATACATTGAAATGGATTTCTTAATCCATTCATTAACTGCCCAGGAATCTCCTGTAGGGTCAGCAACTCTAATTATCCCTTGATCTAAAGCATGAATTACTTCTTCTACAGACTTTTCCTGCTCCATAGACAAATCTAAAGACTCGTCTATTCCTTCTATTTTTTCTTTAATTTCTTCAATATTCACTTTGGCCTCTATCATTATCAAGGATAATATCTAAATATATGAAAAAGAACACTTATAGATTTATATTACTCCTTTTAGGAATTTTACTCTTTCTTACAATTTCTATGGGCATTAATTTTTCATCCTCACTCAATGGAACACTGGAGCTACCAGATGCAATTGAATCCTTATCTCCTATGCCTGGGTCCCAAGTACCCCAACAAACAACAATCGAAATAGACATGCCAGTAGGCTACGAAATAGTACTATATATAGACGATTACAGAGTATCCGATAGCGAAATTGAGCATCTAGAGGGAACAGGTATTTATAGATGGAGGCCAGGTCCAGGCAAATCCTTTGAGTCATGGGGTCCAGGAAAACATAAAATCAAAATAGTTTGGGATACATCTGTTGGTCTACCTGATATTGGAGAATTTACCTGGGAGTTCTCTACGTATTAAATTAGCTTAAGTAAACCTTCATCATTTATTTTTGCTACACCAAGAGATTCAGCTTTTGAAAGTTTAGAACCGGGATTTGCACCTACAATTAAATAATCTGTATTTTTTGATACAGATGTTGTTACTGCTCCCCCATTCTCTGTAATTGTATCAATTAAATCTTGTCTTGAATTTAAAGGGAAGATTCCCGTAATTACAAATGTAAGGCCAGTCAACTTTCCACCTTTAGTTTCAAGCTTCTTGTCAATATCGAACCCATATGCTTCTAAATCATCTAGGAGCTTTTTGTTCTCTTTACTGTCACTCCATTCAACAAGTGCAGATGAAACAGATGATGAAATTCCATGTATTGATTCAATTTCATTTTTTTTAGCTTCAAAAACTTGCCTGATACTTCCAAAAGACTGAATTAATTGAACGGATGTTCTAGCACCCACATACCTAATTCCTAATGCTGCCAAAAGACTGTCAGATTCAGAAGACTTTGAGTCATTAATAGCCTTGATTAAATTATCTGCTTTTTTTTCCTTCCATAGTGGGAGAGATAAGAGATCTTCTTTGGTTATCTTGTAGATATCCTGAATCGAGGTAAGGATTCCTTTTTCAATTAATAGCTCAACTGTTTCTTGTCCAAATCCATCTATATCAAGACCTTTTTTTGATCCGAAAAATAACAAAGATTCCTTCTTAACGATTGAACAGCTGCTAGCACCTGAGCACCTAGGAACTTTTTCTTCTTTAGTAAATATTATCTTGAAATCTCCACAAGGACAATTCTTGGGCAAAGTCCATTTCTTTTCAGTTCCATTCCTTCTTGACGGAATAGAACTGACAACTTCTGGGATAACGTCTCCTGCTCTTTTGACAATGACGTAATCGCCGATTCTTAAATCTTTTCTTCTTACTTCATCTGGATTATGAAGAGTGGCATTCGACACCAATGCACCGCCAACTTCTATAGGTTCGAGAACTGCTACTGGTGTAACAGCCCCTGTACGACCAGTTTGTAATTTAATGTCGATTAGTTTTGTTGTCTGCTCTTCTGCAGGAAATTTATATGCTATTGACCATCTCGGAGACTTTGATGTATAGCCTAACTTATCGTGAGTAGAGAGAGTGTCAACTTTCATAACAACCCCGTCTATTTGATATGAATAACTATCTCTCTTTTTATCTATTTCATCTATATGTTCCATCATTTTATCGACAGAATTGACCAAATTATTATTTGGAACTGGGAAGCCATAAGATTTTGCTTGTTCTATCTGTTTCGAATAGCTCTCTATGGTATGTTTTTGGTCATAGTGAATAGCTTGATAACAAATAAATAGTAGGTCTCTCTGTGAAGCTAAAGAAGCATCCTTTTGTCTTAATGAACCTGCAGCTGCATTGCGTGCGTTAATAAATGGATCAACCCCTTCAGTTCTTATTTTCTTCAATTCTTCCTTCTGCTCTGAAGATAAATTATCCTTACTTATTTTCTGAAGAGCTTTTAACTTATCTTGATTTTTCTTCCTTTGAGTATTTAAATCATTAAAACTTTTTATTGGCATATAGACTTCCCCTCTGACCTCTACTGTGCCCTTTTGTGTACCTGTAAGCCTTAATGGGACTGCCTTTATTGTCCTAATATTATGGGTTACATCTTCTCCTGTAATGCCATCCCCCCTTGTCAGACCTCTAATTAGATCTCCATCTTTATATATTAAAGAAACAGCAAGCCCATCAATTTTTGGCTCTACAGATATAGGGAAGATTTTTGAGTCTGTAATTTTAGACATTCTTTCAACCCATTTAGCTAGGTCTTCTCCCGACTCAGCATTATCTAGAGAATACATTCTCTGCATATGTTTTACTGATTCAAAAGCAGAATCTGGCGTCCCAGACACTCTTTGTGTTGGAGATATATGAGAAATAAATTGTGGGTTATCTAGCTCTAACTTTTTAAGTTCTTTCATTTTATTATCAAACTCACCATCAGACATGATTGGACGATTTTCAACATAGTACGCTTTTTCTGCTGAAACTATTTCTTCTATAAGTTTGTTTATTATCTTTTCTATATCTTGATTATTCAATTAATACTCCAGCTTTTTTCTTCTCTATCCTTCCTCCTCCAATTACTTTCGTATCTGAATAAAGTACGCCAAATTGACCTGGGGAGACTCCTGTTGTTGGCCTAGAGAGTAGCACTTTAACTTTATTTCTATCTAGCTTACTTATAGTACATGGAACAGTTTCTGAATTGTATCTAATCTGAACCTCTAAGTTTGTATATGTAGTATCTCTAACAAATGAAACATCATCCATGATAAAAGAATCTTGTTCTAATTCCTTTTTGGTTCCAATGACTACTTTTTTACTCAATGTGTCAATTTCTAATACAAACTTCGGGCTTCCTTGTCCTCCGGGAAGTTTTTTTCTCTGCCCAACAGTAAAACCGTGCACCCCTGTATGTTCTCCCAATTTGTTGCCTTCGAGGTCTATAATGTCTCCCTTAGAGTTGAGATCCATTTTATTCGCAACAAAATTTCTATAGTCCCCATTCCCGACAAAACATATATCTTGACTATCTTTTTTAAAAGCAGTCTTTAGTCCTAAATTTGCAGCCATTTGTCTTACAACAGGTTTTGAAATTGTTCCTAGTGGAAAAAGTATCCTGTCTAATTTATCCTCAGTGAGCATATGTAATACATAAGATTGATCTTTTTCTTTATAGTCTGCTCTATGAAGCTCAAGCCGATTTTCATTGTTAACAATTTTTGCATAATGCCCGGTAGCTACCTTGTCGCACCCAAGCTGATTTGCTTGATCCAAAAAATGATCGAATTTGACTGATCTGTTACATTCGATACAAGGATTTGGAGTTAGTCCAGATGAATACATTTCTACAAAATTATCAACAACGCTATTCGAAAATGAATCAGTATAATCTAAAACATAATAAGGGATGTCTAATTTACCAGCAACCTTCCTTGCGTCTTCACTGTCGGCAGCTGTACAGCATCCTGTTTCTGGCATTTCCCCATTTTCCCCTTCCCATAATTTCATAGTCACCCCAATTACTTCGTGGCCCTGCTCTTTCAATAAACCGGCCACGACTGAAGAATCTACTCCACCACTCATTGCAACAAGAATTCTCATCTAATACCCCTTATAGTATTTATTATCTTATCTGCTGCTCTTGATCCATCTCCAACTTGTGTTGTCCAACCAAAGCTTATTCTTAAATGGCTATTAAGGTCTTCCTTTTTAATCTCCATGGCTTCTAGAACATGCGATGGCTTCTGTGCTCCACTAGAGCATGCGGAGCCTCTTGAAACACCTACACCGTCTAAATCTAACAGTACTAACAAATTTTCTGAATTCACCCCTTTGATTTGGATATTTGAGATATGTGGCAACCTCTCCGATTCAATACCAATAACCCTTATTTGAGTATTTTCGATAATTGATTCCTCAAATATATTTTTCTCATTCTTTATAAGCCCCACTTCTTCATCAAATCTTTCTTGATGCTCTTTGACTGCTGCAGCAAAACCTGCAACCCCAACAACATTTACGGTCCCTGCTCTTCTTTCAAGCTCTTGTTTCCCTCCATGTAAATAACTATCAATTTTATATTTATTATGTAAGAACATGAATCCTATACCTTTTGGACCTCCAATCTTATGTGCAGACATAGCAGCACTTGTAATTCCGTGTTTGTGAAAATCTATTTTTGTTGACACAAAACCTTGGACAATATCGGAATGAAAAATTAACTTCGTATTTTCTTTTATTTCTTTTCCTATTTCGCTTACTGGTTGCAATACTCCTGTTTCGTTATTGCCCCACATCAGCGATGCTACACTTGTAGTTTCTGTGATGTTATTGATAAATTCTGAGGACTCAACTTTTCCATCTTTATTTGGATCAACAAAAGAAACTTTGTAACCATTTTCTGCAATCCATTTTGCTGATTCAAGAACAGCTTCATGCTCTATTGAGCTAACTACTAAATCTTGTGCTGTTGGCTTACAGGACTGGAAAGGTGATTTGATTGACCAATTGTCAGACTCTGTCCCACTACTAGTAAAAATTATCTCCTCGGGGGCAGCGCCCACACTAGCTGCTATGACCTCTCTTGATTCCTCAACTATATTTTTTGCTTTCCTTGAAAGCTTATGACTCCCTGAAGGATTCCCATAGCCGACCTCCTCAGCTTTTTTCATTGCAGACCAAATAGACTCCCTCATGGGAGATGTCGCTGCATGGTCTAAATATAAATAATCCATAATAAATTACTTACTACTTATATTACTTTGAAGGTAATCTTGTATAACAGTATGGCTAAATCAATTAACGTTGCAATAGAAATTAATGCACCTATTCATGAGGTTTGGGATGAAATCTCAAATATATCTAACCATCCGAACTGGATGAGTGATGCAGAAAGCATAAAGTTTTTAGGTCAACAAAAAGAAGGAGTTGGAACAAAAATTTTAGTATTAACAAAAATAGGCCCCATCAAATTAAATGATTTAATGACCTTCACTAAGTGGGAAAAGAACGCTGAAATAGAGGTTGAACATGAAGGAATAGTCACAGGAAAGGGGTCATTCCTTTTAGAAGCTCTTGAAAATAAAACAACTAAATTTTCATGGAGAGAAACTCTGAAATTTCCTATTATATTAGGAGGAGTTATTGGAGAAATTGTTGGTAGCTATATATTAGAAAGAATATGGAAAAAAAATATAACGAACCTAAAAAAAATAATCGAGCAGTAAAAATATTAGCTCTTGCATTATCAATTATTATTATTTCATGTACCTCTGATGAAACTGTTAACCAGGTAGATAGTGTATCTGAAAATAAAGATGTGAAATTTGACTATGAAAAAGGAATAGGAAAAAATACTGATCACTTCATTCTGAATTGGAACAAATTAGTTAGCGAAGTTTCAACAAATGAAGAAACTATAGCGTTCTTCTCTCTTAATCCAAATAAATTAAGATGGGTAGATTGGAAACGAGATACTCTAATCTACCAATTTGGTAATGATGAAACTGCTTTGTCCGGCTTTACTCTAAATCTTAATATCAACCCTGAAACCGACGTTGTATATGGAATAGAATTTTTTGCACCTGCAACGAGAGAAAGTGTAGTTGCTGAGCAGACAAAATTTTTCTTTTTATTACTAATTGCTATATCTGATCCTGAACTAGACAGGGATGGAAGAGAATCTGTACTTTCAAATTTAGGGTTATATGAGAGTGTTGAGACCCCAGAATTAATGTCTGGTAGCTTAACAAAAAACAATATCAGTTATCAGCTTGAACCACTTATCGACAATGACCTACTAATCGGGATAACTTTATTCGTTGTAGACAAAAGCTCTTCAACCCCAAACTAAATTAGGTTGCAATAACTTCAGTAACTCCTGGTACTTTCTCTTTAATTATTCTCTCAATACCACTTTTTAATGTTGCAATAGAAAGAGGGCAGCCTTGACAGGCTCCCAGCATGTCAATATTGACAACTCCATCTTGAACTTTAGATAATTTTATATCTCCGCCATCTGCTTGTACTGCAGGCCTAATATATTCTATAGTTTCATTTAGTCTATCGAGATCTATATCCTCTATAGGATCCCTGTCCTTTGATGTAGGAAAAGATATATTATTGTTTTCGTTCATTGGCTAATTATATTCTAACTTTGCACCTAATTCACTAAAAGAATGCACTATATCCTCATATCCTCTCTCTATATGAGAAATGCCATCAATTTCAGAGCTTCCTTCAGCACTAAGAGACGCAATTAGTAAGGCGGCACCAGTTCTAATGTCTGGACATACTACTGGTGCCCCAGATAGCTCTTCAACGCCTTTGATAACAGCATGCTGCCATCCTATTTGGACATTAGCCCCCATCCTTAATACCTCTGGGACCCATTGAAATCTTTGATCGTAAACATTTTCGGTAATAATAGAGGTTCCGGATGATTTTAGTAGGGACGCACTGAACATAGGTTGTAAATCTGTAGCAACTCCAGGGAAGGGTAAGGTAGCTATATCTATCCCTTTAGGTGGTGAATTAGATATAAGAGAGATACTATCTTCATTAGTTGTAATCTTCATCCCCATTTCTGCCATCTTCTTTATTTCCATATCTAAATGGAGTGGGTCAATTCCTTTAACTAGTACAGAGCCTCCGACTGCTGCCGTAGCAAGTAGATAAGTCCCTGCTACTATCCTGTCTCCAATTATTGAGTGATCGGTCGAATGTAAAGAATCTACCCCATTAATGATAATCTCACTAGTTCCTTCGCCCTCAATATCTGCCCCCATACTTCTTAACATCAAAACTAAATCAGTTACCTCTGGTTCTCGTGCTGCATTTTCAATAATCGTTCTACCTTTTGCTAACACTCCAGCTAATATTGTGTTCTCTGTAGCCCCAACAGATGCATAGGGAAGATTAATTTCAACTCCTTGAAGTTTTTCTGCCTGCCCAATTAGAACACCGTGTTCTAGAGAAAATGAAGCACCCATTTTCTCTAAAGCATCTAGATGCATTTGTACTGGTCTAGGTCCTAAATTGTCACCTCCTGGGAATGCAATTCTAACTCTTCCTTCTCTTGCTAAAAGAGGGCCAAGAATAATAATTGATGCTCTCATTTTCTTTACCAAGTCATACGGAGCTTCTATATTTAGCTTCTCTGGAGTCTTAATTATTAACTCTCCTTCTGAAAATGAAATATCTAAACCTAAGTGAGACAACACTTCAGACATGTAATGAACGTCTTTTATATTTGGTGCGTTTGAAAGAGTGTAGTTACCCGGAGCTAGCAAACAAGCTACCATCTCCTTTAATACAGCATTTTTTGCACCAGGAACGACAGCTTCTCCATTAAGCTGTCTACCACCCTGAACTTGTATTGATTTTTCCACTATGATGATAATACTTAATTGTTTGATAGGAACAAGTATGAGTCAAGGATTGTTAACAATTTTATCAGCTGAGAACCATAATCAGGCATCCAGTATGCTTGCAAATACACTGATTGATTTGATATCTCAAAATAATGGCGAGGCAACAATAGGCTTGGCCGGAGGATCCACTCCTAGCATGACTTATTCTATACTTGGGCAAGACCCTAATCTTCTTTCTAATGTTACCTTTTGGCTTACAGATGAACGATGGGTGCGTCATGATGACGACCTTTCAAATTATAAAATGATAAAGAATTCTTTTGATGAAGATAGTATCTCTATTTTGTATCCTAACTTTTCGGGAGATGATCCATCTTTGGACGCTGAGGAATACACTGAAAGAATAAATTCGTCATTTACTGATTTTACCTGTGCAGTTCTTGGGGTTGGAGACGATGGGCATACGGCTTCCTTATTCCCAGGTTCCAGTGCGTTAGTTGAAAAAGGAGCAAAGTTTGTCGCAACAAATGTAGAAGCTCATCCACGTATAAGACTTACAGCAACATTTGAACTACTAGCTCAAATAAAGAATGTATATTTGCTTATTACTGGTGATGGTAAAAAAGATATAGTTGCAGAAATTATAAAAGGAGAAGCAAATATACCTGTAAACAGACTTATAAATAGTAGGAACGAGACACATCTCCTAACAGATCAATTGTAGAACTACTCTCAAAAGAATTGTTTAAGACCTAGAATAAATATGAGTCGCTTTTTGTGTCAGAAGAACCACTAACACAATCCACAACCCTGTTGGATGCGACTCATATGGAAAATTAAAATCTAATTATTAACTTGAGTATGAGGATTTTTGATACTGTTATATAATTAAAGACCATGGAAATACTTAGAACACCTGATGATAGATTTGAGAACCTAGAAGACTGGGATTTTGAACCAAGATACAAAGAAGTAAATTCTGATTATGGAAATATAAGAATTCATTACATAGACGAAGGGTCGGATAATAGCGAAATTGTTTTACTAATTCATGGGGAACCTAGTTGGGCATATCTATATAGAAAAATGATTGACCCTCTTGTTGAAGCTGGGAAAAGAGTAATTGTTCCAGATCTTCCAGGATTTGGTAGATCAGATAAGTTAAGCGATAGAGAAGGCTACTCATACGAGAAATATGTTTCATGGATGTCAGACTGGCTAACATCATTAGATTTATCGAATATAACGCTATATGGTCAAGATTGGGGAGGTTTAATAGGATTAAGACTTGTTACAGCATTCCCTGACAGATTCTCAAAGGTTGTTGCAGCAAACACCATGTTGCCTACTGGTGATTATCATCCAGGAGAAGCTTTCCTTAAATGGAAAGAATACTCCCAGACTGTAGAAGACTTCCATGCAGGGGGAATAGTAAAAGGAGGTACCGTTAGGGAAATTTCTCAAGATACAATTGAAGCTTATAATGCTCCCTTTCCTGATAATTCATACAAAGAGGCTGCAAGGCAATTCCCTACTCTTGTTCCAATAACTCCAGATGACCCCAGCTCTCAGATAAATAGAGATGCTTGGGAAATATTAAAAGAGTGGGATAAACCTTTCCTCTGTGCTTTCAGTGACAGTGACCCTGTAATGGCAGGTGTCGATAAAGCTTTTATGAAGCTTGTCCCGGGAACCAAAGGAATGCCTCATGTAACAATAGAACAAGCTGGTCATTTTCTCCAAGAAGACAATCCTGAAGATTGTGTAAAGGCTATTTTATCGATATGAAAACCGCATTTATAGTAGACGGACTAAGAACGCCTATCGGGAGGAGAGGTGGTTTACTAAAAGGCATCCATGCTGTTGATATTCTAGGTCTAGTTATTGAAGAACTAATAAAAAGAAATTCTACTGATCCTAATGAAATTGACGATGTAATTGCTGGTTGTGTTTCCCAGCTCGGCGAACAAACTGGCAATATAGGAAGAAATGCTGCACTAGCAGCAGGATTACCAGAGACAGTTCCTGGAACAACCGTAGACAGGCAATGTGGATCTTCACAACAGGCGTTGCATTTTGCAGCTCAAGGCATTATGTCCGGATCATATGAACTTGCAATAGCATGTGGTGTAGAAATGATGTCAAGAGTACCTATGGGATCAACTTTTAGCTATGAAGGACCTGAAGGAACATCGACTGCTTATGGTCCAAAGATGTATGAAAGGTATCCTGGCTTAGTCCCACAAGGACTGTCAGCAGAAATGATGGCAGAAAAATGGAATTTAAGTAGAGATGAACTAGATAACATCGCCTATTTATCGCATCAGAGAGCAATAACTGCAGCAAATGAAGGATTCTTAGATAACCAAATTCATATAATGCCAAATATCATAGAAAAAGATGAAGGAGTCCGCCCAGAAACTACTGAAGAAATTTTATCAGGACTTGATCCTGCATTCAATCCTGAAGGAGTTATCACTGCAGGAAACTCATCACAAATTTCTGATGGTGCAGCAGCATTGCTACTAGCTTCAGAAGAAGCAGTAAATAGGCACGGATTAAACCCTATTGCTAAGGTTAAAGCAATGTCAGTTGTAGGTACAGACCCCGTATTAATGCTTAGCGGGCCAATTCCTGCAACAAAAAAAGTTTTAAATAACGCCAAATTAAATCCAGAAGATATTGAACTAGTAGAGGTTAACGAAGCATTTTCTTCGGTTGTGGGAGCATGGAGAAAAGAATACCCCGAAATAGACTATGAAAGAGTTAATGCTAATGGAGGGGCAATAGCTATTGGGCACCCTCTAGGAGCAACTGGTGCAAGACTGATGACTAATCTAGTACATGAGATGAAAAGAAAAAATCTCAAATATGGCCTCCAAGCAATTTGCGAAGGTGGAGGTACCGCAAATGGTACTATTGTAGAACTGGTTTAATTAATGAAGCCACTGAAGGGGGTTAGGGTATTAGAAATAGCCTCTATCGGCCCAGGGCCATTAGCAGCTCAAACATTCTTAGAATTAGGTGCAGAAGTGATCAGGGTAAACAACCCTCACTCTTTAGATCTACTACCAAAAAATACTGACCCCTCTCTTCGAAATAGAATAAATATATCTATCGATCTAAAAGAACCAGAAGGTATAGAACTTGTCAAGAAATTGGCTGAATCTATAGATATCTTTCTTGAAGGGAACAGACCAAATGTAATGGAAAAGATAGGCCTAGGACCAAGCGATATACATAATATAAACCCTAAAGTTGTTTATATCAGGCTTACAGGTTGGGGCCAAGAAGGAGAGATTAGTAATACGGCAGGGCATGATATAAACTATCTCGCTCTATCTGGAATATTGAGCTTGCTAGGAGAAGATGGAAGTCCGCCCACTCCCCCTATAAATCTTTTAGCTGACTATGGTTCTGGAACTATGTTTGCAGTTCTTTCTGGACTTCTTGGGCTCCATGAAATTAAAACTAATAATAGGAATAAGATTACTTATGATGTAGCAATGTTTGAGGGAGCCTCTTACCTGGGTTCACTAATCTTTGGACTTAATGATTCAGGTATGTGGAGTAATAAGAGAGGTACTAATTTACTAGATGGAGGTGCTCCATTTTATAGGTGTTATGAGACAAAAGATAATAAGTTTGTTGCAGTTGGTGCATTGGAAAAAAAATTTTACAAGGAACTAATTACGCATTTGGGGCTACCAGAAGATATGGTTGATAAACAAATGGAAGTTAACTTATGGCCTGAACAAAATAAAAAATTAACAAAAATTTTCTTTAGCAAAACTAGAGATGAGTGGGAGGAGATATTTAAAAATACTGACTGTTGTGTGACTCCAGTGCTTACTTTAGATGAAGCTAGAAACCACCCTCATGCAATAGCAAGGGAGTCATTTTCTGAAAATCTACCTAGAGGTAATAATATCCTTGAAAATAAAAAAGAAGAATACCCAAAAACTTCAATCCATTCAATTTTTGAAGATCTTAGAGTCAGCAAAGAATTCATAGATAGAGTTGAAAAAAAAGGTATTTTGTCAATAGAATAAGAATATGCCTATAGACCCTGAATTACTAATTAATAAAGAGTTAGAAGCGGTAGAAAGCTCTTGGGAAGAGGATAGAGTCCTCCTGTATAATATAGCTGTTGGCGCAAACAATGATCCGATGGATAAAAGCGACCTACAATTTACTTTAGGGCCGAAACCAAAAGTTCTTCCTTCGTTTGCAGCATGCATATATCCTATGGAATCAGTTTTTTCAATAATTGGTTCTGAGGGGCTTGACGTTCCTCTAACATCTCTACTTCATGGAGAACAAAAAATTACATTACATCAAGAAATACCCTCTAGCGGTACTGCTTTGACTAAAGCAAAAATTACAGCTGTTGAAGATTACAAAAAATTTGCATCTGTCACTATAGAAGCAACTTCTTATATCGAAGGAGAGGAATTAGTTACAGGAGAATCAATAATGCTATTTATCGGTGAAGGAGGATTTGGAATAAAACCTGAGAAAAAAGAAAAAATTTCTACCCCTGATTCTAAACCTGATGAAGTAATTGAATACAATACTATGGAAAATCAAGCAATACTGTACCGAATTCCTTCTGGTGACAATAATCCTTTACATGTGGATCCTGATTTTGCAAAAATGGCTGGTTTTGAAAAGCCAATATTGCACGGATTATGTACCTATGGAATAACTGCGAAAAAGCTCCTTACAAGTTTTTTTGATAACGAACCTTCAAATGTATCTGAAGTCTCAACAAGATTCAGCGGACCGGTAACACCTGGGAATACCCTTCAAATTAATGCTTGGAATGAAGATTCTTATATTATTGCAGAAGTCACCGAAAAGGAAACCGAGAAAGTTGTACTAAAAGACTTTTTAATGAAAAAAAATAAAACTTAGTACATTATTGTTTTAGTTAGGTGATGAGGCCAATGAGTTGCATGGTAAGTCTTCCATAAACGCCAATCAAGTTGAGGTATAATTATTCTTTTTTCAGAAGGTCTCAACTTATTTATTTCTTCCGTTAAAAGTGAGGTTGCATATAAAGAATGTGATCTGATTTCTATTTCTTTTTGTGAGGAAGCAGGAATTTCTACTCCATCATTAATGTCCCTCTTTAATTCTCCTGAGTAATCAGTTATCTCGAATAAATTAAGAGCAACAGGGATTATATAATCTGCAAAAGCACTCATTCTGTGAATATCTTCTAGCTTAAAGTATCCAGTATGGGATAGGGCTGCATGGATACCCCAGTATCCTAATTGTGCAAGTTTATAAAATTTTACTTCGTCGCCTTGAAAATCAGAAACATCATTAAATCTAGGAAATTCAGTTACCAGCTTTTCTACTAACCCTTCTCCATTGTGATAAAGTTTCTGAGGGCATGAATTGATAAATGTAATCCAAGACCCTTCATATGAATCAACTAGTTTAACACCCACTTGGTTGAGAATTGTTAAACGTTCTTCTAACATAGGCATTTTAATGTTGCCTTTAAATATTTTCTCCAGGTCTTGAATTGTTAAGCCCGCCATGACATCCCCGCTTGTTAAATCACGGCCTGAAGCAATAGTCCTATTTAATTGATGGATTACAGCTTCGCTATCTGAAAGAACAGATCCACTATCTTTTACCTCATATTTAATCTGACTGTCGAAATCTGTAAAAGCAAAATTGATACATGACATGAGCATAGTAGATTTAATGTGTTCTTCCGCAAAATCTTGTGTCTGTATATCTTGTGAGGAATTACGTAAAGGGAATTCTTCATACGCCATCCAAGACGCTACTTTCTTTATCTCGTCAATTTTTGTACTCACATAAACTGATTTATCAATAACTGGGATTACAGATTCTACAACCGGATTATTATCGTGAGAGCTCATATTTATCAATATATCATTTTAATTATCAGTTATGCTAATTTATTTTCTTTTAATATAATGCTTTTATGAATAGTTCATCGCCAACAATTTGTGTTGTTGGAAGCTCAAATATTGATCAAATAGCATATACAGATAGAGTCCCTGAAAGTGGAGAAACTCTAATTGGTAAAAGCTTTGAAATGGGCTTTGGTGGGAAAGGTGCGAACCAAGCTATTATGGCAGGCATATTAGGTGCAGATACTTATATGATTACCTGTTTAGGTGATGATCCTTATGCCGAAATGACAATAGAAAATTACAAAAAATCAAATGTTAATATCGACTACATCCAAAGGGTTGCGGGCTCAAGTGGTGTCGCTCCTATTTGGGTTGAAGAAGATGGAACAAATAGAATTATTGTAGTATCAGGTGCCAATGACCACTTAAATCCTGAAGAAGCAATAAAAGGAATCGATAAAATTGATAAATTATCTGTAGTCGTTGGACAGTTTGAGATACCACAAGAAGCAACATGTAAAGTTTTCCAGCATTGTAAAGAAAAAGAAATACAGACGATACTAAACCCCGCACCAGCCCAAGATGTAATAGAAGGTTTATTAGAAGTTTCAAACTGGTTTATTCCGAATGAAGTTGAGTTCGAGATAATTAGTAATGGTGGGGATGCCGAATCAGATGAAGATATAATTAATTTTTCCAAAGAAATTGCTTCTGAATTAATTATTACCATAGGAGAAAATGGAGCAGTAACAGTAGAAGATGGTAAAGTAGTTCGTATGCCTGCCCCAAAAGTAAATGCTGTCGATACAACTGGAGCAGGAGATGCATTTATTGGTGCATTTTCATATGGCATAGGTTCAGGCAAAACTAAGATGGACTCAATACAACTAGGAATAGAAAGGGCTAGTGATTCGGTTACCAGAAATGGTACCCAATCTTCATTCAGGTAATTTATGGAACCATTGCCACTAGAAGACCAGATTAATATTCTCATCATCTTGGTTACCCTATTCGTCCTTTTCTGGCTCGATGAAAAAAGATTGAGAAATGAGTTACCTTTTCTAGAAAAATATTATGAAAAATTTCCTCAATATACCAAAAATCAGAAAGAAGGTTTTTTTCTTGTAGTAATTGCTGCTGTCGGTTCCATCTTTAGCATCTACCTCGCATTATCTAGCATCCTTCTAGTTATCGGTCTGTATAAATTGTGGAAGGATAGACCCTAAGAGTCACTCGACCAAAATCTAACTTTTGGATAAATAG
>CETH01002968.1_pt1 | contig 16010 bp, 17 predicted proteins | sample 361461 | NCBI WGS metagenome assembly CETH01 (sample SAMEA2622695, study PRJEB7988) | marine metagenome | isolation source: saline water (ENVO:00002010), including
GTTGGTAGCCTTTCCCGTATCTGGATAGCAGTTTGCTGTGCATCTCCTTATGCAGGTTCGGTGTTTTGCTGCTGTTCATGTCACTTGGGTCAACTAGGTTTATGTGTTGTGCTTCTCTCATTTGGTCCTCATTCGTTGTGCTGTGTTTCGTGCGTCTTCGATACAGTTGGTGTGATAGTCGGCACCTGGGTTGCCATCCAGCTTACATACGTATTCGTTCCAGGTTGAGTTATCATAGATTGAAACGTTCCCAATTCTGTCTATTAGAATCAGAAAGTCTCCGTCACTTGTTTTCTGTAGTAGTGCTTCTGTTGCCAGTATCATCATAATTTCCTTCTTTTCCTGTTGTCGTTTCATGTTGTTACCATCCTCCATTGTTGTTGTAGTAGTCGTGGTGTGCACATTCATCAGAGCAAAATACTGAGCAATCGTTTTTGATTTGTGTTGCCTCGTATCCTGTCGGCATCGTCCATCGGCAATCGTCGTTTTGGCATTGTTTGCCAATTGGGTATTGAATTTGCTTTGTTGTGAATTCCATTGGTTTGCTCTCCTTGCCTATCTCAGGCTGTTGCGGTCACGGTTGAATTTCATGGCCAGCGCTTCGGCTTTGGTTTTGCCGATGAATTCACGCGGTGAGAATGAAATCTCATCACGGAAGTAATCAAATAACTTTGACTCGGTACCGTCTGACATTTCGGCGGTAATCCAAGTGCTGAACATGGTGCGGTGAATGGTGGCCCGGGTTACGGTTGGGGATTGTGTTTCGTTCATTTTGAATGGTTCTCCTGTGTTGGTTTTCATTTTTACCATGTGTCCATGGTATCAAAATATGACCGGATGTGCAACGAAAACGAACAAAGTATTTAACATTGGTTGGTTCGACCTGGGCGTCGATGGTGTGGGGTGTGCAGGTGTGCCGATTCTGCACGGCTCAAATGGGGGACTGCTCACCCGGCACATTAATCACGGCACTTTGGTGTTACCCAGGTTTTTTATTGCTGGCTGGTTGTGTTAGTTGGTGCTTCGCATGTACGTAGTGAATGATGTGCCGAGTGTTCAGGCTTCAGTGTGTCGTTTAGTAGTGTGCACAGGTGAGTTGATAGTGTGCCGCTGTGTGGTCGGTTGTGTCAGTTGCAAGGGTTCAACTGGTACAGAGTGTTAGGGTGTTAGCGTTATTAGTTCAGCGGTTTGGCTGGGTGTGAGATAGCAGGATGTGAAACATCCTCGCGGTCAAGCTGGCCTCAGCTTGTATTAGCCTTGGTCCGCCTAATTAGGCAAATGGCACAGGATGACAGTGAAAGAGCGAGAAGGCCTGGGTCAAAAATTACCCTATCCCCCTAACCAGCTTCTTCAGTGTGAGCGTAGCGAACACCTTACATCTATTTGTTGTCCGTTAGCGTGAACGAAGTGAACACCTTCTAGTTCGCGATAGAGATAGAGGCGAGTATCAATCCTTGATTGATATGTCTGAGCCGAAAGCTCGGGCCGCAGGCATCGCCAAGTCAAATCCTTAGTGATAACATGATGCTCCCGCCTGACTGCAATGTAAGCCACCCCCTCAGCGATTGCAGAATTAGTATCAGCTATAAAAATTACACTAAGCCTCGGATTGCGCGGGGCGGGGGGCGGGTACCTTAGTCGGAACCACCGCCTCCCGAAGCATATATTCGGCTGACATCTATAGTAATTTTAGGTCCAAATGCCCCAAAGCCTAATAATATCATATGGGTCCGTAAATTGAATAAGCATTCGGGGGCGACTAGTTTACCCCCCTTTTCAACTAGTGCAACTGTGCACATGAAATGCACAGCTAATTTTGAGTTTTGTCAGTTCTGTCAGTTTTGTCGCTGGGGTTTACGCGGATTTAGCGGATGGGGTTTGCTCTAATTCAAACAATACCATTCTTACGCTGGACATATTTCTGGCGTTGATTGGTTGCATACGTTGCCAGTTGAATCTCTGTGCGAGTATGGAGTCCCGGACCATGGATGTTACTGGGACTCCAAGGTATACGCCGATGTTATTTAGTTTTTCGTGTAGTTCGCCTGGTAGGGTTACAACTTTATCAACCTCTTTATTGAAGGTGCCCTTTTTAGATTTGGGGGCTGCCCTTTCAGCTTTAGGCGACTGGAGTCCCCAACGCTCTATTGAGCCAATGAATGATTCGACCGAGATGGCGGCTAGTGAAGCAATGCTGACATTGTTTCTATCTGCGGTTCGTTTGAGAAGTTCATGTACATCACGATGAACATTGACAACAACGGATTCTTTACGTTTCATATATGCATAGTAGCACCATGAGCGATATTGTGAAGTCAGATTTGTTGCCAGTAGTTCAGTCAAAGGACGTTGTTGATTATTGGCTTCGCTCCGCGATGGCGACTGAGCAGATGTTGGCTCAAGTAATGTCTGAGTGTTCTGATGATCCAATTGAGTTGAGTAGGCGACTAAAGGCTGTCCAAACTTATGTAAGCGTTCGCAAGTCAATTGGCGACATGGTTGAAAAGGCGAGTGTTGATGACGGAGGCTCATGGGATCCATTTGCCGATAATCTTGATAATCGCCTTGATAACCTGGAGGCGAAGTCTGATTTTATTGACAGAACAAGCGCACCGCAGCTTGAATCTGCTGTTGAGTTATATAAATCGGGAATGAGCTACAATGAAATTATAGACAAGACTGGCCTTAGTCGTCGCCGGGTTGAAAAGGCTGTGCGGCAGTCTGGTCATCAGAGGAAGAGAGATAAGAAAGTTGCAGTGTAAATTTGTAGCTTGTATGGTGGTTACTAAGAGTTTGGTTCTCCTTGTACTTCTCTCCAGGCTCTCCAACGTATTCTTTTCCTTTGTGGCCTCTGCGTTGACTCCTCATTCAGTTCAGGGGCCACTTCTTTATGCGTGAGTTTTGGGATAGATGTAAGCATGACCGCCGCTTTTACTTTGAGAGTTGTTTGCGGATACGTGCAATTCAAGATGGTAAGTACGTTCTAAAGCCGCTAATCCTAAATGCAGAGCAAGAGCAAATACTCCAGGCAATAGAAGAGCAAGAAGCGGACAAGAAACCTGTACGTCTTATTATTTTAAAGTCTAGAAAGGTTGGCTGCTCTACTTTGATTGAGGCTCTCGGGCATCACTACTGTCAGTTCAATCGGCACGTGAACGCTAAGTGCATAGCGCATCTAAAAGAATCTACCAGAGCAATCTTTGATATTACCAAGCGTTATCAGCAGAACCTTCCCAGCATGTATGAGACAGCGGCTCCTGGGACAATCAAGGGACACGCTATTCAATGGAAGCATGGTAGCAAGTTTAGTATTGAGACTCAGGGTGCTACTGATGCTGCTCGTGGTCAAACGCCTGACTTTGTACACCTTTCAGAGCTTGCCTTATGGTGGAAACGTCGTCGTTCTACTTCAGACGAAGATGTGTTGCAGGCCCAGATGGGGTCTATCGAGGATTCGCCTGGAACCTATGTGATTATCGAGTCAACGGCGCACGGTGCAGCAGGCGCATTCTATAATCGCTTTTGGTCTGCATACAAAGACGCTCCCGGTAATATGTTCAAGGCGTTGTTCTTTGGCTGGCAAGAGCACCACAAGTATAGATTGCCTGAGCAGCGCGGTGAAAAAGCGCAACACGATCGGCTAATGAAGGCAAGCAAAGCTGGTGACGACGAATTGTTTTGGGAGATGACTGAACAGTTGGGCTACGACACCATTTGGGCGAAGCGTGCGGTTGAGTTTGATTTGAAGCCTTGCCAAGTTAAGTGGGCACAGCAGACGCTTCAAACTAAGTTCGGTGGAGATATTACGCGGTTTGATACTGAGTATCCGCTAACGCCGCAAATTGCATTTACGTCTAGTGCGAGCAGTCCGTTTGATCAGGGCGCAGTGCTGGCAAGAATAAACGAGATAAAGGAAGCCAATCCAAAGGTAAGGCGAGGTTCGCTATTTAAAGGCAATGGTGTGTTAGAGCCAGGCAACGACGACTGGCTGATATGGCATCCACCGGATTCGCTTCATGATTATATTGTTTCAATCGATTCGGCACACGGGGTGGAGGATGGAGACTTTTCATGCATACAGGTTCTTGACCGAACTACAAGAGAGCAGGTTGCCGAATATTATGCGCGGGTCCCTCCTGATGTTGTTGCTAAACAAGCTGCCCTTGCTGGCAGAGCGTATAACAGTGCCCTGGTGGTCCCTGAAGTTGACGGGCCGGGACTCGCAGTTGTCAAAGAGTTGCTCGATCTCAACGATGGTGATGGATATACAAACTTATACGTTAGGTCATACCAGGGTAACTGGTCACAGCGATTTGGATTTAGAACCGGCAGTACGGGAAAAAGAGATGCCGCATTAGCTTCCCTTGCCAAAGCAATACGACTGGGGTCTTGGACTTTTAATTCTTTACGATTTCTAAAGGAATGCCAGACGTTTATTGAGAACCAGCGCGGCAGGTATGAGGCAATGACTAATGAGCACGATGATGCTGTTATGGCGATGGCGATATCAATCTACCTTGACTCCGAATTGGATGATGCGTCATTATCTGAGCCAGAACTAACAAAGGCTTATAATCCAGACGCCGTGGCAAACTATATAAATACAGAAGACTACGACCGCGATCCGCATCTTGGGAAATGGTGGTCTTAATGCTAAAAGCAGCAACCATATTAGTGTGCTTAAGCGTTACAGCGGCTTGCTGTGTGATTTCTATTGCTGTTTACAGGTGGAACTTACGGCAAGAGCATTTATATAAAATTGGACTTATGAATTCTAATAACCATTCCTGGGAAGAGTTTGATATGGTAAACAAAGATAGATTTGAGTCTGAATACTGGAGGGTCGCAGAAAATGGCAAGAACTCCGCTACAGCTTGACCCGTCTAAACAGACGTACGGTGGTGATCCTGGTAGTGCAGGATATCAGGGAAGTACTGGTCAAAATGTTGGCTCTACGGTCGGTGGCGCTATTGGAGCAATTGCTGGAGGTGGCGCTCCTGGCGCTGCTATTGGCGGTGCTATTGGCAGTCTTCTTGGGATGATTGGCGACTTGTTTGCGTCTGGCTCAGGCTCTAGAGATCCAGTGGCAGCAAAAGTAAAGCCGCAATTGTCTGGCAGGCAACCATCAGCAGCAGTGCAGTCTAGTCTGTCTGATCCAGGATCGTCTGCCTCTGGAATGCCGCATGGCCCGGCAATAAGACTTGAAGCTGCAAAAAACATACATAGGAGTTTATAACGATGTCGAGTCCAATGGATTTAATTGGCGGTGGACCTCCACCGGGAATGGACGAAGGCCCCATGGGTCCTCCACCTGGGATGGGCGGTGATAAGGCTGAGCCAACAGTTGATGATCTTATTAGCGCATTAAAGCTACTGCCGATGGACATGCGTCAGCAAATTGCTAGTGAAATTGTAAGCGACGCTGAAGGTGTAGCCGAAGGACCTCCACCTAGTATGGAAGCTCCTGGTGGTGCTATGGAAGAGATTGCAAAGGCTAGAGTTGGCGGTCCAGTATAATGGCACGCAAGTTATTAGATAGGTACGGGGATAGCGGCCCCGCCGAGGGCAAGTCAGGCAAAAGGGAAAGCCTGATGGTTGAATCGGGGATTGATCCAAACTTGCTTGCAATGTTAGCAAAAAAGAAAAAGCAAGGGCAGATGACTGAGCGGACCAAGAAGGTTCCCCAGCGTGAGCCATCGGGTTCAGCATTAAGCCCAAGGGGAATGCCGATTGACCCCAGGCAAAGAGCGGCAATGCTAATGAAGCAAAAGATTCAGTCAAACATGGAAGAATCTTCAGGCCAAAAGAAGAAGAAGAAAAAGAAGGTGCCTAACCCTAATGTCTGAGATTACCGGGCCAATCTCCGAGGAGTACACTAAGGACGGCGTAAAGTCCTACTCTCCATCGGAAAAAGAAAGAGAGTCTAGCCGGTTTGTGCATCGGCAGTGGCAATCTTCAGAAGACTCCAAGCTTCGCACAATAGAAAATGCATGGCTTGGTATGGCTTATTTTACCGGGCGTCAATGGTCTAGATACAATAGGGTAACAAGATTACTTACGGAAGATAATCCCCCTGCGTGGCGAGTTCGCATGGTGTTGAATTACATTATGCCAACTGTTGAAACGCTCGCTGGTAAACTTGTTGAGAACCGCCCTGGATTTACTTGCCTTCCTGCCTCTGATGATGACGATGATATAGAAGCAGCACGTCAATGCGAGCACCTGCTTGAGTATCTTTGGCACGAGCTTAGTATGCAAACAAAGCTCCATGACGCTGTAAAGTGGATGGCGACTACAGGCACTGTGTTTTTTAAGTGCTGGTGGGATAGCAATGCTGGCGAAGAATATACGGACGAAGGCGATATTGAGCATATAGTTGAGTATTTAACTAAAGATGTTGGCCTTGAGGAGCCTGAAAAGCCAAAAGCCAGTAAAAAGAAAAAGAAAAAAAGTCCTAGAAAAACTGCTGGACTGCCTGTTGTAGATATCTTGTCTGTGCTTGAAGTTGGTTGGGATCCTGGCGCAAGAGACTTAGACGACTCGCGCTGGGTCATTCACGCAAACATGATGCATATAGATGAGATACGAACCAGGTGGCCAAAAAAGGGTCAGTATGTTGTATCTGATACTCAGTATGAAATTGATAATCATAGCCAAAATGTTCTCCGTGAGTTTTCAAACTCATCGGGAACCGACCAGTCTACCATTGATAGAATACTGGTCCTTGAGTACTTTGAAAAGCCGTCAACAAGGCATCCTGATGGTTACTATTCTATTGTTGCTGGCGATATTGTTTTAGAGGAAGAGGAAGAGCTTCCCTACGGAAAGATGCCTTTCTTTTGCGCTAGGCATGTAACTGTCCCTGGCCGATTAGCTGGCGAAGGCGTTGTAACCTCTCTTATTCCAGCACAAAAAGAATTAAACAAAAGTGTTAGTCAGCGAATAGAAAATAAGAATCTTCATGCTCAACCCAAATGGAGAGCTGAAAAAGGTAGCGTTGATAGATCTGCGTTCACTGACGAGCCGGGTGAAATTATCTTTTACAACCGAACGGCAGCTCGTCCACCTGAACCGCTACCGCCACCTCCTCTCAGCCCAGAACACAGAATGCTTGAGAAGGAGCAGATTGAGCACATACAGAACATAAGCGGCGTAAGTGATGTAACGAGAGGAATGGCACCATCGCAGACAAGCGGTCGAGCGATTGGCCTACTGTCAGACCTTGACGCAACCAAGCTGGGTCCAACTGTTCGTGAGCTTGAGTCTTGCGTTGAAAAGCTGTGTATGCAGATGCTGTGGATGTGGCGTCAATACATGCCCATTGAAACAACAATACAGACCGTTGGTAAAAACAACGCGCTTGAAGTATTTAGATTTCATTCTCAGCAAATAAAGAACACCAATGTCCGAATTATGGCCAATTCCATGCTTCCCAAACATCCGAGCTACCGGCGAGAGCAGGTTATGCAGATGTATCAGGTTGGAATCTTGGGTGATCCAAGCGATCCTCAGACCCAAATGAAGGCCAGGAAGATGATGGAGTTTGGTGATATGGATCCCGTATACGGTGACGAGGATAGAGATCGCCGTTACGCCAGAGAAGAAAATCATATGCTTGCCAACGGCAAGTCCCCTGATGTGTCTCCATGGGAAGATCACATTGTAATGATTGATGAGCATCTAAAGTTTATGAAATCAGTTGAATTTAGATTGCTACCAATTGACATTCAGGAGAATTTTGAAAGACATCTTGCATGGCATTACCATGCAGAATCACAGCAACAGCAAGGTCAGCCATGGTGGTCTGCTCATGTTGAAGCTGGGGTTCCAGGTATGCCACCAGCTCAACCGGCTGCGCCTGCGGGTGCTGCTCAACAAGCGGGTGGTCCACCGGAGATGGGCGGTCCTCCAGGTGGAGGCCCACCAGCCGGATTAGTGGGAGGCGGAAGCCCCGAGATGAACCAAGCAGTTGGTACAAGAGGTCCCGGGGTAGCTGATTACGAAACCGGATTTGAATCTAGTCCACGTTAATCGTCCGCTAAAACGATATTTAGCACGAGGGCATTGTGAGTGATTATAATGGCGATACGAGCCACGGCTCCTCAGAGGAATCGCAGACCTCTGGTTCAGGTTACGCGGATACCGGCGACACAGGTGCACCTGAGATTGATAAGGATGGAAATCCTTCCCCTGTTCCTTACGAACGATTCAAGGAAAGCCGAGATGAAATTCGTTTACTAAAGGAGCAATTTGAAGAATTACAAGATAACCATCGTTCTCTGCAAGGGCAGTACGAGGAAACAGCGCAATGGAATCAGTGGGCGTGGAGTCAGATGAATAATCAGTCTGCACCCAAGGAAGACCAAGACGTGTTTGTCGATCCTCTTGAGCGAAGGGTTGCTGAAATTGAAAGCAAGCAACAGAGGCAGCAGCAATACAATGACACGCGGTATCAGCAGATGCAGGTCAAAGAAGCGGAAAAAGAAATACAGCGTGAGATTTCTTCTGCCAAAAAGAACTATCCTCACATGGAAGAGCTTGATGTTGTAAATGCTTTGATGCAGAACCCAAATGCTTCAGTGGCCAGATTGGCCAAGCGTTCGCATGAAAAGCGTGAGCGTTTATACATGGAGCGACTCAAGGAAGAAGGCTACACGCCTAAGCCGCGAACATTACAACGCGGTGTTGGTCATGCTCCAGTCAAGCAAGATTTTGGGGAAGATCTTGACGCTGCGGAAGCTGCTGCACGAGCACGATTCGCTGGTGATTACTAAGGAGTTTTATTATGGCACAGCAAACCGCTGGGTTTGGACAAAGCGCCGGTACCGATTTTGACGTAGTACTCAAAGAGTATTACGAAGGTCCGGTTCGTGAGCACCTAAACAACAAGGTGCCTATTCTTCAATACGTAGAGAAATCTAAGCGCAAGTTTAGTGGTCGACGTGTTGTATTTCCTATTCACACAGCCCGTAACTCGGGTGTAGGTGGACGTGGTGAGACAGGTAATCTGCCCACAGCAGGAAAGCAGTCATACGCAGAGAGTCGCATTAGTGCGAAGTTCTTGTATGGTCGCATTCAGCTAACAGGTGCAGTGATTGCCGCCTCAACTGGAGACAAGGGTGCGTTTGCTTCTGCAATGCGTACTGAGGTCGAAGGTATGCGACGTGACCTACGGGTTGACTTGAACCGACAGGTTTGGGGAAACCTTCTTTCAGACACATCTAAAACAGGTGTAATGGCGCAAATTGCTGACGGTGTAACAATCCCAGGCAGTGGAGAAAAGCAACTTACAGTTGACAATCCAGGCAGTCGGTACATCAAAAAAGGTATGTCGCTTATTATTGGATCCGACGGTGACCTTGCGTCTACCCAGGATCAAAACCTTACAGTTAAAAGCATTGATAGCCGTACTAAGTTTACGGTTACAAACGGTAATTCCGGTGATCTCGTTGTTACAAACAATGACTTTGTTGTCCTTGGTGACAAGAATGGCCATTCATATGACAATGAAATTACAGGTCTTAGCTTTATTGTAAGTGACAGCACGTCATTCAAACTGCAAAACATCGATACCGCAGAGGAAGATGTATGGAAGTCCGAGGTTCTTACGAACCCTGCGGCTGCCGGTACTAATCGTCCATTGTCTTTAGAGTTGATGCAGCTTGCCATTGATAGTGCAGATGAGATTGCGGGTGCCGAGCCTAACTTGATTATGGGTCATCACAGCTTACGCCGTGAGTACATCAACCTTCTGACCAGCGACGTGCGTTATGCGCCAGAGCAGTTGAAAGGTGGATTCCAGAAATTGACTTATGCTGGTGGTACTAACCCAATGCCTATCGAGTTTGACCGACATGCTCCCTATAACAAGTTGTTCTTCTTGAACACTGGGGACTTGAAGTTGTACACGATGCAGGATTGGAAATGGGCTGACCGAGATGGCTCTGTCATGAACCGCGTAAGCGGTGCTGACTCGTGGGAGGCATTCATGTGCTTCTACGGAAACCTTGGGTGTGAGCGTCGTAACTCTCACGTCCTGTTGGATGACATCGAAGTTAGTAACTTGATCTTCTAGGGATCGTGCAGAACCCTAGCCACTGGGGGGTTAATAGCCCCCTGGTGTTTTTTACTTAGTATCCCCGCAACGGGGGGAAAACTGTGGAGTGGTAAACTATGATTCGCGATAAGAATATTGAATATAAGTACAAGGTTGACACCATTGAGGTTTCCAGCTTTTCCTCAATGCATGAGACAGATAGTGGTGGTAACATTACACCTATACACACCGACGACATTGAGTTTGAACAAATAAATTCTGTTGGCCAAGTGGGCCTAAAAATGGAAGCAGGCGAGCTTGGTCGAACGGCGCTGTACTCACCAACATATATCGATTGGGAAAACGATGTGTTTTTCCGGGCTGTACACGCCAATGCATCGACAAACACCGCGCACACAACTACTTGGGTTGTTAATGTCGATAAGGTTGATGCTGGTGGTGCGTTTTCTCACCCGGCAACAGGCACACTTGACACGGTAATTCCGGCAGATGCAAACCATGGTAGTGCAAACCGTATTCAGTTTACAGAATGGGGTAAGCTCGACGGAGGCGCGCTAGCGCCAGACATAAATGACTTTTTAAGTATAGATGTTAAACTTGGTGCGCTTGATGGTTCGGCAGATACATTTCTTATGGCCTTGCAAATTGCTTATTTACCAAAGTTTACAAGCGGACCACAGGTAAGCAACCAACCAGCTCCAACGGATGCATAAATGATTCTGACTGAAACTCAATGGAATGAAATAAAGCGAATCAATTGGAACAATAAAGAAACCAAGCGTATTCGCGAGCGCGTTCACGACGAAAGCATCATTGTCGGGTGGTGTCCAAAGGTAAAGCGGTGGATGCTGGCTAGAATTATTGACGCCACCGTTGAGGTTCAGTTTGGGGTGAAGACTATTCCAACAAAAGAGAGAGTGCCTTTTGTCTGGAAGGTTTGGGAGGATGATGACGGGGCGTTCCTGAATATCAGGGACCCCCGTTTGATTCCATATATCCGAAGGTGCGATTTGTGGCGAATGGGGTCTGGTAAATACTTAGACCAGTTTACGAGCCTTGAATACATAAAGGAGCAGCGCGAAAGAAGCGAGCTGGATGATATGGCGTACGCAGCAACGCAGGACTTTAGTCGTCTACAGAAGGCAGCAGAGTCAATATGCGGAACAGGTACAACGTCAAAGGGTCCAGAGAAGTTCTTTTTCATGAACTAATATGGCTATCAACAACCTAGTTCTGACAATTGAAGACGCGAGAGCATTTGCCAAGCTATTGCTTGACGAAACCGGCGACCTGTTTTGGACAGAAACAGAGCAGACCAGGTTGGCTAATGAAGCAAACAGAGCGGTATACCGAGAGCTTATAAGCTCTAATCCAGAGTATTTTATAAAGTACACTGGCCCAGTTTCATGGCCGTCTGACACTGAAAGCGTTGACCTGACTAGCGGCAGTTACCTTGGGCAGACCCCATACAAGATTATTACCATTGAGGACACCGATGATTCCGGCGCAGTTGCCAGAGACAACATGGCGTACAAATGGAAGCCCATGCGATTTGTCGATAGGTTCATGGTAAACAGGACAGCCGAGCGCATTGTTAGGGATGTCGGCAGGTTTTATGTTGTTGTGGGTAAGAATCTTTATATTGCCCCGATACCCAATGAATCTTTAAATGTTCATTTTTACTGGGTTCCAAGACTACCAGCCACAAGTAACGCAACCGACACACTTCTCAGGACAGAACAATCCGTTGAAAACGGGGCAGCAGAAGAGTTCGGAGATTTGGTAGGGGTTTACCTTGCCAAGTTAATGAATGCTAAACAAAACGGCAATAATCCAGTCATTGACAGCCTTTGGGCTGAGGGCCTTGCTCGCATGCAAAGCAATGCTCAGTCTCGCCAAATTGACGAACCAATTGGAGTTAGAATTACTCGTGGCCCGTGGGAGTAAAGGATTATCTACCAAGGTTCTGCTTGGACCATGGAAGGGTATGGAAGAGCGTGAGAACTATCAGACCGATGACCACTGCTCCATGGCCCTTAATGTCGATTTCTCTCGCGGGTACATAGAGGCAAGGGAAGGATTTAGCAGGCACATTGCAACAACAAGTGACAGAGCAAACCTGCACGTTGTAAAGCAAAACGGCAAAGAAAAGTTTATACTTATTGTCGGTGTTGACTCTAATAACAATCCAAGGTTTGAAGCATACGATCTCGAAACAAAGACACTTGGTTCAGCTCAGGAGTTAAGCAGCCTTGGTGAGTCCATCAATAACCAGGGATTTAAGTGTTCATTTGTAGACACAATACTCACAAGGGATGAAGACGGTGATGGCAACAGGGAATCCCCTCATCACGTAACTCTAGTTACAACAAAATCAAGCACTTACATTTTTGATCCAAAGTCAGACAAGACAAAGCTACAGAAGTTTGACGGCAGTAAAGACGTTATACGGGTAAACTCAATAAACTGGGGCTATTGGACAACTGTTCCACGTGGTTGTATCTCCGCAGAGCACAAGTCAATGATCTTCTACGCCGGGTTTGAAGAGGGGTTTACCGTTGGGTTAACCAGCCCAATGGACGAACTGCAGCAGTATATCCCAGAGGCACTGTTCATGTTTCAGGACAGGAGCACGTTCCAGCTAGGTCCGCAGTTCTTTGCGTGGTCAGACCCGTTTGACCCGTTTGGCATAGCCGCTTATCACTTCATGGGAGTAGATGAGAATGAAAAGATAACTGCTCTAAAGAGCTTTAAGGAGCAGCTAGTTGTCTTCACAGAAAAATCTATTTACATAATGAGCGGCGCAACCGATGAGACTTACGAGCTATTTAAAGTAGTGGAGGGTCCTGGTTGCATATCACACAACAGCGTTGTTGAGGTTGCTGGCGCTTTATATTACATGGCCAAAGACGGCGTGTATATGTTTGTAAGTGAAGGGCCTGAAGGAGCTGTTCAAAAGCTGTCTAAGCCCATTGATTCCTTGTTTACAGGAAAGCACACATCTACTTATGTAGGGAGCGAAAAGGCCAGAAACCTCCTTGTTGGCGTTGGCTACCCCTTTCATGCCGATATGCAGACAATGGATAGGTGCAATGGGCTGCACGTTCAGTCTAGAAATCAAATATGGTGGAGCGTCAACCAGATAGGCTCATTTTCGGGAACTGAAATATGGGGCCTTACGATAGTGTATGATTACGTTCATCAAGCGTGGTCAATTTATGCAACTAATGTTCTGGCAAATGGCAATAAAATGTCTTGCATGTACGATGGTGTTGTTGTTTCAGGCGGCAAAAAAGAAGAGGTTTACACCAGCACATCGGGCGTAACAAACGGCTTGCTAAAATACGGTTCAATTGGTGATGACGATGGCAGTACCGCAGAACGCTCTGTTCCAATGTTGTATATAACTGGAAGACTGCTCAAGGAAAATGAAAGGGTAATGACATTTAGGCCGGTCAGGCTAAAGATGCTTAGTTGGGGAAAGAAGCAAAGCTCAGACCCAGCCAAATGGTTTGTTGAGGGCGAAGAAGCTCATGCCGATTTTTATTACAAAGACGCTAATGGTAATTTCCAAGAATCAACAGACAGGCAGTTTACTGAAGGCACGGTAGACCTGCATCCAGCAGAAGACATGCATTTCTTTTATAACGATGCTGGAACCTACCTAACTGATGGCGGAGCAAATACCGACCTTAAGTACCAGGACGTTGATTGGTTTACCAGCAAGCTAGAAAACGGCTCAGTTAAGTCTAGGACTATTCGCGTTGGGTTAATGAGCGGCTACGGCGATGCGGTTAGGTCTGGCGAGCTGATAGTTCAAGGGCTTCTTATTGACTCAGATGCAGGTGATTCAAGATGAGCGGGCCTATAGTAAGAAGGGATTTTAGACGCCCCCAAATAGTATGGACCGGCGACCATAAGCTTAGGAAAATAGGCAGGCAGCTTGAGGCTACCCAGTTAACGAATAGAACCATTGGCCCAATAGCCAGCCCAACTCGCAGTATAAATGAAATAATTGGCCTTCTTGGGGATGGCGGCGGTCGAGTCTTTCTTACGGAAGGGGAGTGGATTTTTAATGAAAATCTATCCACAAATAGAAATTCTATTCATTTGGCGTCAACGTCCCCCGGTAGAACGGTATTCAAAAGGCCGCTAGCCAAGTCCTCTTCAACCGAAGTCATGTCATTTACTGGTAATGATGTGATTCTCGACGGCATTCGTTTTATCGATGAAGGAAATAGCACGCCAACATACATGATTTCTATGTCAGGGCAGCGTTGTGTAATAAAAAATTGTGTTTTCGAGGACGTTTATGGCGGCATAAAAATCACTGGCGACTGGTGCGCCATAAGGGACTGCACCTTTATAACAGCCACTGGCCGCGCTATTGAGTTCTCTGGTACCGCAAGGAATGGTATTGTAATCGGCAACATTATCCAGTCCGGTGGCGGTGATGTTCATCTCGGGGATAGTGTTACCAGAACAGGGGTACTGTATAACGTGTTTGATAATGAAAGTAGTGGAGATGTAAGGGTAAGCTACTTTGCCGACAGAGAGATTGTCACGGGGTCTGCCCTTAACGTTGTCCACTCAGACCAAGTGCAGGAGCGATACTAATGTCAGATCCTATTTCATTTACAGATATACAGGCTGGTCAAGTTGTATCGGCAGCGACACTCAAAGGTAACTTTGATAAAGTAAACACGTACCTTTCTTCGACAAAGGTTGATTTACCTTACATAAAAAAACAGTACGCCTCTTCGTGCGTATCATTTAATCATGATACCGTCGCAAGCTCTGGTACCGAAATTGTGCATTACCATGCATTCAAGCCTGCTGATGATATTGAGCTGGTTCAAGTCCAGCTTTATGTCAGAGGAATACAAGGCAGCCCAGGTATAAAGGCCCAGCTTTACACTGCGTACGATGGCTCGGATTACTCAGGGGCTATGCTTAGTGACGATTTGTCTGTTGCGTCTTCAAATACTTGGGACACTGATTCTTCTCCAGCAACGACAACAAGGCTAAGTGGACAGCCGATTTACATTAAAGTTTGGAATACAAACTCATCAGCCAGCAATGACGCAATGGATGTAACGCTTAACATCTGGTTCAAGTCTAAGCATCGGGAGTAGATATGGCCTATCAAGATAAGGGCGGTTACAAAAACCCGCAGATACCAAAACCAAGAGATGCAGAAGGCGCTCCACCGGCAGGACTTTCATCGCCAGTTGCCCCCAGTCGGGGAAATGGGCTTATGGGAAGAGCGGCCGCTGCAAGGGTGAGGCAAACTAAACCTGGTCAACCGCCAATACCATCTCCTCCTGTTGCTCAGCAGCAGGAACAAAGGCAGAAGCTTGCCCCAGTTGTCGATCCAGGGCAGCGGAAAGATGATATTGAAAGAGAAAGAATCCGACTTGGGCAGCAAACAGAGCAGAGAAAAAGAGCTGAAGAGCAAAGAAAGCGGGCTGACTCGAACTACAGGCTACAGGCGCTTCAAGGGTTAGCCGGGAAAGGCAGCACCATGGCAGCGCAAGGGCTTTCAACTCCTGCTGCTGGCGTTGGAATGGAATACAACCCAATGGCAGCGCAAGCTCCCGCTTCACCCTATGCGTATCAGATGGAAGGCGCGGAAAAGCCGACAAGCATTTCGCCGCCTTCTTCTCCGTTTTCACCTTCCGATGAAGAGGAAAAGAAGAAGCAAGAATCTTCGTACGCTCAAATAGCTGAAAAACTAAAAGAGCAGGGCTGGGCCGAACAAGAAGACGGCACGTTAGCTCCTCCTAGTGAATCCCAGAGACTCCCTGATGATTCTGAGAGATCTCCAGAAGAATGGGGCAAAAAGGCAGGCGCTGTACAGGAGAAAAATTTTTACAATAAAGAAGGGGAACTTGTCGGATATTACAAAGATGGGAAGTTCTATCACAAAAGCGGAAAGGGATGGACTGAAGGC
>CETH01175353.1_pt1 | contig 15968 bp, 15 predicted proteins | sample 361461 | NCBI WGS metagenome assembly CETH01 (sample SAMEA2622695, study PRJEB7988) | marine metagenome | isolation source: saline water (ENVO:00002010), including
TCTCCGCATATAATAAAATTTATTTTATCAATATTTTTAAATTTTCTTATTATATCAGATAAAAGCTCTATCCCCTTTACTTGTTTAAACCCCCCAACAAACCCAACATTAAATGCTGTTCGATCTATGCTATGTTTTTTCTGGATTGAACTTCTATAATATTCGCTCTTTTTAAAAATATCCATTTCAACGCCATTTGAAATAAAATGAGTATTATATCCTAATTGACTATAGTAAAATAGATTTGCTTTATTATTGACAACAATCATTTTAGAAAATCTGAGAGAAAAATTATATATACTATTTAAAAGAGATGAGAACATATTATGAAACTTATAAAAATGATCTTTTTGATTATCTACAATATTATTAATAACTGAACACTTACAAAAAATACTAGCAATATTTCCATAAAAATCACATCGTCTTAAGCGTGTATGCAAGATATCAATATCATTTATTTTGAGAACTTTTATTAATTTGAATAATTGAAAAAAATTAAAAAAATGACCTGATTCTAAAGAAAAAACTTTTATATCTGCTGCTTTAAGCCTTTGAATCTCTTTATTTTTAATAATGGGATTAGATAATATGAATAAAATATTAAATCTTTCTCGATCTAAATTTAATGCCATATTAACTAATTGATTGAAAGGCCCTATTGTGTCAGATGATGTTGAGTAATATGCAATGTTAATTTTTTTTGTCATTATAGTGTTTTTAAAAAGGTATCAATTTTTTTTGCTTGTATTGACCATGTATAATTTTTTCTAATAATCTCAGAACCATTATTCAATTTTTTTGATAAATACTGATTATAATTAATGATTAATTTTTCTATTAATAAAGCAATATCTTTTGGTTCATTTGTATTAAAAAAATATAAACCATTATAATCTTTAAAATTTGTTTTAAAATTTTCTAATTGTGTAGCAAGAATAATTTTATCTCTTGATATGTATTCCATTAATTTTAAAGGACTTGATGTAGCATTTGCTACAGAATCATCAAATGGTACAACACAAATGCTAGCAGAATCAATTAAGTTAATAACTTCATTCTCTTCCAATTGGCCATAAAATTTGACGTGGCTATCACTTTTCAACGATTCATAATTGATTGCTTTAGTTAAACTGCCATTACCAGCAATTGCCAATTCAACACTATCCATAATAGCAGGCTTTATTAAATACATAGCATTAATTAATCTCATTATCCCTCTGCCTCTCTCTAATGATCCGTGGTGAAGAATGATAAACTTAAAATTTTTAATCATTCTTTTTTTTGCTAAAAAATTATCAGAAACTGCAGAAGACCAAATGGTTGATTTCTTAAAAGCGACATTATATACTTTTTCTATATGTTTTTTTATGCTATCAGTTATAAATGTAAAACCATCATATAGAATACTAGATATCTTTATAAATGCTTTTAAATATATTCTCTTAAGAAAAGTTTGTAATCTATTCTTCCTAGAGTGAAGAATATTTGATCTAAAATCTAAGATAAATACTGTATCAATGATTCTCAATTTTTTTAAAATCAGTAAATGCAAAATAGAGGGTGTGGAATTTATATCACATATAACTACATCAATTTTATTATTAAATATTATATATGGAATTTTAAACAATGATTTCAACTGATAAACAATAAAATTTAATATCTGTACACCTGGTACAGAGGAGTAAAATTGAGTAAAGTTCATTGAGCTCTCTTTAATATCTTTTTTATTAATGCATGCGGCATATAAGAAAGTTTGATGTCCAATCATAGAAAGTTGCTCTAATATATTAAATCTAGAAACCTTGCACATATGATAATCCAAATACATATAGCTAATAAAGAGAATTTTTTTCTGACTATCGCTTGATTGACCCATCAAGGTAATTATAATACATTTTACAATTTAAAAATACTCTAAGTTTGATTTAAATTAAGTTCTTTTATCATTTTTTTTGATGTATTATTTGAACTAAGAATAAAAAGAAGAAAATAATTATGAATAGTCCTGAACAAAGATATTATCAATATATACAAGACAATAACCTATACAAGAAAAGTAGAATCAAAAATTTAAAATATTATCTTTCTGATATACTATTTAAGAATATTGATTTAAAAGACAAGACTGTATTAGATATAGGTGCAGGTAATGGTGTATACAGCTTTTATGCGTTAATAAAAGGAGCAAAAAAATTAGTGTGTATAGAACCTGAATTTGAAGGCTCTAGATCAAACTACATATCTAGCTTAAAGAAGTTCAGAAAATTTATTAATCGAGAGGATGATGTAATTATTTCCACAGATACTTTTCAAAACTTTAAAAGTGAAATGAAATTTGATGTTGTATTGATGCACTACTCTGTAAACCATATAGATGAAGAAAACTGTATTGTATTAGAATCTTCTAAAAAATCTCAAGAAATATATCATAACTATTTTCAAAAAATCTATAATTCAATGACAAATAATGGTGATTTAATTATCACGGATACTTCAAAATATAATTTTTTTAATTTTTTTGGTATCACAAATCCATTTGTTCCAACAATTGAATGGCAAAAACATCAATCCCCATATGTCTGGTCTAGATATTTGGAAAAGGTAAAATTTTCTACTAAAAAAATTCAATGGACAGCACCAATGAAATTGAAAAAGTTCCACTTTCTATTAAATAATGTAGTTTTTTTATACTTTACAACTAGTCTTTTTAGATTACATATGAAAAAATAGCATTTAATACTAAAAAAATCCTAATCCGGGAAACTTTTGAAATTTCCATTCTTTTGAATCTATCATAGTGTTCTCTATTTCAGCTAATGTCAAATTTCTAAACCATATACTCCATAAATCACTTTCTGACAATTTAATAGGGCAATTTGACCAAGCTGGATAATGAGAAAAGTTTGACTTTCTACTATCTAGGAATTCTCTCAACCTAAGAATACTAGATATGGGATTACCTTTATAATAGAACTCATTGATATCTTTTAAAAATTTGATATTTTGAACATAATTATTCTCACAAAAACCAGAATCATCTTTTGTAGATAAAATGTGATTATATGTTTTTTTAAAAATTCTTTTTATCTCTTCAACTCTGTATCCTTTTTTTATACCTAAAAAATTTAAAATATGTATAGCATCATAATCCCAGCACGCACCTCCTCCAGGGAGAAGTGCAAATGTTCCATTTTGATCACTATGCTGAATTATCATATCCACAGATTCTTTATAATTCACAAGCTCTTTATCCCAAAACTTAAAAATGGTAATTTGATGTACTGCATTTTGATATGCCCACTGTGATTGACCTCTCATCCCGCCTGTCCAGAAACCATTATTTTTGTTATAGTATCGATTATGATATTCAAACCAAGAATCAATTAAGCTATTCTCAGGGTTTAGCATTTTTTCTTGAGATAAAAAAATACCTAAAAACATAGCAAAATTACCTGAACCAATTCTACCTTTTCTTACACCGACTTTATCAAGAAATTCAAAAACTTGGGATTCATTTTTAATATTATGATTAATCTTATATCTCTGTTGTATACCTAATATTGATAGAGCCGACATAGAAAGCGTGGTTAACTGCAAGCATTTTTTACAGTAAAAATTTGGAGAATAATCACATTTATTTTCAGTAAAAATACCAGTATTCTTATCCTGATACGAATTTAAGTAATCACCTAAATCAATTCTTTCCTGCTCAGTAAAATCATAGCTAAATAAATCTTTAATAAAAATTGAAAAAATAGTCGCAAAAACAGAAAGGTTTTTCTTTTTTGTTAATGAATATTTAGTATCTGAATATTTAAATTTATGTAAATGATCAAATAAGAAAAGTTTTTGCTTTGCGTATGTAGATTGTTTCAAATTGTAATATTTTTAAAGAATATAATGTTTAGTATATATAAAGTGAATGACATAATTAAATATTAACTTAGTTTTTAATAATAATTAAACAGGGTAATTAGTTGAGAGGCGAAACCAAACCATCTGATATTTTAAAAAATTTTTCAATCTTATCTTTAGGTACTTTTTTTGGAAAAATATCTGGACTAGCTTTAAAAGTTGTTGTTGCAAGATTCTTAGGGGTTGAAATACTAGGGATATATGTATTGCTTAACCTAATTATACCTTATTATTCTTATGCTTTTTTAGGTATATCTTATATCCTTCCTAGAGAAATTCCTCAAATGCAGGTGAATAAAGAGTTTAAAAAAATTGATCAAACTCGTTCAATAATTAATATATTCTTTTTTGGTATATCCCTATTACTAACCTTATTTTTTACAATATATATATTATACTTTTATGAACAAGATACGTCACAATTTAGTAGATTAAATTTAATCTTAGTGTTTCTTACAGCATTCTTTTATCAACTTACAACGCTTATAACTAAACATATAAAATCTCTTGGAGTATTTTCAAAATTATATATTAACGAATCATTTATAAAAATATTTTCTCCTCTAATAGCAATAATATTGATTATCCAGTTTGGATTAAATGGTTATTTATTTTCTAACTTAGCATTCGCAATTCTAAACTTTGGAAATTTTGCATATTATAATCATTTAAAAAAACTATCTTTATTATCAATCAATTATTTTAGTTTTCAAAAACTTATTCAGTTTATAAAGCTAGGTTTTGCTATGTTAATTAGTCAAAAAACTTACTCTGGCCAAGGGATACTTTATACATTACTCTTCACATATTTAGGACTAAATTTTTCTTTAGAGACTGTTGGTCAAATTGGATTTCTTGTCAGTTTTTGTAATGTGGTAATTCCATTATTCAAACCTTATCTTGTTTCAACTGAAAGAATTATATACAGTCGTAATCGATCAGAAAAATTATCTTTTAAAACTTTTTTTGATATATCATTTATAAATGCACTTCTAATAGGGTCAACATTATTATGTCTTGGAATAATTTTAAAATATATTATTCCTTTGTTTTTTATAGAATTTCATGAGGCAATTTTCTTTTTCCCTGCTATAGCTTTAATGTTCTTTGTTATTAATTCTTTAATCATAATTAACTATTATTTAAATGGATTTAATATCTATCTTAAAAGAAACATAGCAGCAATAATATCAATAATAAGTTTTATTGGAATATCGAAATTATCAATATTCACAACTGATCCTATTTTCTTATTTCTATTATTTATTTTTATAGCCTTTTTATATAAAATTATTCTTCACTATTTAGCAAAAGACATTTTTAAAGAAAATTTCACTATATTAAAAATAACTATTTATGAATTTTTATTAGGTATGCTTTTATGGTCTTTTAGTCTTATAGTAGTGGAAGGCTTGATAACGCCTATATTAGAGGTTGGATTGATAATATTATTTATTTTTATTGCAACTATGCTATCTTTCAGAAATCCAAAAAAAATAATTCATGGTTTAAAAGAATTTTTTATTTAATTATCTAGAGTGATAGTCTTGTCTTTTGATGAATACATTAGACTCATTACAAAAAACCAATAAGAAAACGATATAACATCTTCAAATGGATCAGTATAAAATAAAGATAAGATAAATAAAACAGAAAATGCAGGGATAGTCTTATAGATAGATTTTAAAGTTAAATCTTCTACCAAAAAAGATGATTGATAAGCATAAAGACTGATTTTAAAAAGCATAAAACAGAAAAGGATAAAGCCTACTAGCCCTATATTGGTAATAAAAGATGATAAAGCAAATTTTTTTAAATAATCTTGGTTAGTTTCTATTAAAAAATTTGTTCTACTTTCATATACAAAAATATTTGACCCTAACCCTTCTCCAAACAATACATTTAAAAAACTTTGATTCAAAAAATCGTATAGTGCAACCAAGGAAAGAAATCTTTCACTTAGACTAATAGCCAATGTTTGCTGACTTTCATTTTGCAATACACTCATTACACCTTGGCTAAAGCGAAAATCATTAATATTCATACCAGATATACTAAATAACTGAACACCAAAAAATGTCTGAAATAAAAAAATAATTGATGCAAAAACTATTAAAAATTTAGAAATATTTAATAATTGTTGACCTTTGATTATTTGATCAAAGTATCGAATAAAGAGAATAATTGGTAAAAAATAAAAGAAAGCTTTTGCCTCTCCAAAAATTGGAATGATTGTCATTGATAAGAAAATAAAAATATATAATATATAATTTGGAATCTTATTTCTATTAATTAAATCAATTAAACATATAATAAATATTATCAATAATACTGCAGCAAGACCGGTAGAGTTCAATGTGCCAAAGACTGGATCTCCTAATTTTTTTTCAACAAAATATTGGTAAAAAGCGATAAAAGGTTGAATACTCATAAAAAATAACCAACATTTAAAAAACTTTTTATATGCGTGTTTAGAAAAATCGGAATTAACAAAAATAAAAAAGAGAAATAAATATCTAAAAAAGGCTCTAAATCCTAACAGAAAATCGCTGAAATTTATCAAATAAATAAAGCTTCCAAAAATTGTATATAGCAATAATATTAATGCATATTTACCAATTGGTGTAATCTCAACCTTTTTTAAAAAAACTATTTTTGGTAATAAGTAATTTATAAATAATATGGCAATTACAAATTCAATAGACCATGTAAAGAAATGGGGTACTAATAAAAGCTCATCTGCAACCCAACTGATAAGAAATACTAAAGAAATTAATAACAAAAAAAGATCATCCATTTTTCTTATTGCCAATATTAACAAAGGCAAAATAAGAAGTGCCAATATAAAAATAAAAAGGATATTCATCTCAAATAAATTAGGGGTTATAAAGCATTCTAACGACTAATATATCTTATTATTGTTTTTTCTGCATTTTGAGAAGATTGAAAGTTATTGTAAGAAATATAATCTTCTAAAAATTGTTTTGCTAATATAGAATCTAGGCAGAAATCAGAAGATAGAAATGAAGACAATTCATTATAATTAGATGCCACTTTAGCTAAATCTTTATACTCTAAAAAATAATCAATATTATTTTCTTCAGGAATTACATTATAAAAATTGGGAGTAATAATCTTTTTATCTAACAACAGTGACTCTATCAATGTTGTAGAATTATAGCCTAATACAACAGAAGCATTCTGAATTAAAGAAATAGGATTTTGAATATTAGTAATGGAAATATTATCTGAAATAGTAAGATTTTTTTGTTTAATAATTTTATAAATATAGTCGGAATATTTTTTCGGAAATTTTGTTTTAATAATCAATTTTTTCTTAAGATTTTTATTTGCATACTCAATAACATAAGCATGGAAATCAATTGAAATTTTTTCTATTTGATTTTTAAAGTTTGAATTAAAAAAAGACTCATTTTCTAAATAAGAAAATTTATCCTCTGGATAAAAGGAAAATAATACAATATTCTCTTCACTGGTTTTTAGATCTTTATAAAAATCTAATCTCGGTATACCGACTGTGGAAACATTATTGCTAGTAAATCCATCAATATTAGATTTTATAAAAGCGTTTTTTATAAAATTATTGTACGTTAAAAATACATCACCTATAAATTTTTTATTGGTATATCTTTGTATAAATCTATCTACAAATTTTTTACTAACTAAACCTTCTTTATATAACACGACATAAATTTTCTCTTTATGCTTAGCAAACATGCTTAGTTCTTGTAAATAGCCATATACATAATTAGAGCATATAAATCCATCATACTTTATAAGTCTTTCAAAAAAAATAAATGTATCGGATATAAAATTTCTATATTGATTTTTTTTATCTACAGGAAATAGATTTTTATCGTAATGATAATCAGTATGTAAATTTTTATTGCTATAAATTGTTGCTCCAAAAAAATATTTAAATATTTCTCTTAGAAATGAAGATTGTATGATAATATAATTTATTTCATTAGAATATTGAGCCATTGCTTTTATATCATCTATCCCTATGCCCTTATGGATATAAATCATTGTAGGAGCATTTCTTTTTTTTGATTTAACAATACTACACGTAAGAAAAAAAATAATTGCTGTAATTTTGGGAGAATTTATTTTGGAAGCTAAGCAAAATAAGCCAAATTTATTGAATAAAGATCCTAAAATACTTTTTTTCATTGCTCAGACATTAAATCCGTTGCTCGTTCTAAATCGCTTAGAGTATCAATATTAACAATATCTCTTTTTGTAATGCAATATCCAAAGTTTTCTCCATAAATATTCTTATGGTTTAATATGCAATTTCTAGACATTACATAACACAGTCCATTTCTTATAAAACATTCCTCAAGTTGTTGTCTTGCAATAATATTTTTACCATCATTGTCATAAAATGATAGTCTATTATTTTTTGCATTAAGAATTTTTTTAGGATGGTATTTTAAATCTAAAGGAGAGACTGTCCATACAGAATCTAAATTATTACTTTTAAATTCATTTAAACATTCTATTACATCATCAATAATTCTTAATGGAGATGTGGGTTGTAACATAATCACTATATCAAATTTTTTCTTTTTCACTTTTTCCATCTCTAAAAGAGCATGATTTAATACATCCCAGTCTGAAACTAAATCACCAGAAATGGATTCAGGTCTCATAAATGGGACTTCTAGGTTGCATTCTTTTGCTTCGTTTGCAATTTCAGCATGATCTGTAGATACAATTGCTGTATATTGAAACGGCAATTTATGAATAACTTTTGATGTAATTTTAATCAAAGATTCATTAAAAATAGTTTTTAAATTTTTAAGCTTTATTCCTTTACTACCACCTCTTGCAGGTACAACTATTAAAATATTATCCATTGATTAATTTAAAGAATAATTTGATGTTATTTTTCTCATTTATATGGAAAAAATGGCAATTATTTTTTTCCGCTGAAATTCTATCAGACTCTCCATCGCCAATAACCATTACTTCATTTGAAGACACAGAGTACTTATTGATTATTTTTTCTAAAGTCATTTCTTTTTCCTGTGGGTAACCAAAGAATGCTTCAAAAAAGATATCTAATTTTAAATTTTTTAATATAATTGGTAAATCATTTTTATAGGTATATGAGCTAAGAAATAAATGATATTTTTCTTTTAATATTTCAAGATTTTTAAATGTATCTATGTTAATAGGAATCTTTTGAATTTTTTCTATTAAATGATTACTGTATGCAAACGTTAATTGATTTAAATCTTGATTAGAATAAGAGGCACTAGTTTCAATTAATATTTTTTCGATAATTTCAAACCTGCTAGCATGTTTATATTTATTCAAAACATTTGCAACTATCGAATGAAATTTAGTATCAAAAATATCAAAAAAAATTTGTTCTTTTAGTTGATTAGATTGCACAAGAGTGCCATCAAAATCAAATACTAATATTTTTAGATTTTCAAAATCAGATTTTAACATTCCCAATTTTTGACAATTGTTTTTCTTTCTTCTCTTTTTAGAGTAGATATCTTGTCATCTTCATAAAAAGAATCATTGTTATAGTGGGTTGTAGAGATTTCTTCGAAAATTACTCCATTTAATGTATGAAATTTATGCCATTCTGTTTTTTCCACTGTTGCAATATCCCCTTGTGATAATGACATAGATTTTCCACCTATTTCAACCTCTAAATCTCCATAAAGAATTTGGAATGTTTCTTCTTTCTTTTTATGGTAGTGATAAGGATGTTTTTGTCTAGGAAGTTGAATTATCAATTTTTTACAATATTTTCTATTTATAATATCAATGATTACTGCACCAAACTCTCTAAACCTGGCTAACCCATAATGATGTGAAATTTCAATATCACTATGCTTACCAATCTTGATTCTAGCATCATTTAACATGCCTCGAACCTGCAACATTATATTGTTAACAATATCCTCATCTGAAAGTTCTGATTTTATAAGCATATCTTTGTTTAAAGGTGCGTTCTTTTTATAGTCTTGATCAGCAACTAAACCATTGCGCCATTTACCTGCATCAAACCCTACTTCTAAGTTTAATGGTATAGCATAAAAAATATCTTTTTCTGATATTATGTCTCCTTTTTTGATATCCTTAGAGCAAAATACGCCTCTTTTTAAAGATAGTAAGGAATCTTTTTCTTCTGCCAAATATGGAGGACGATTAACGCTTCCACAATTTGCAACAGCTGCCTGATATGCGGCAATCCAATGCTTTACATGTTTTGGTTCAGAAGAATAAGCATTAAGTGCTTTAATATCTGATTGCATTCCTACGTGTCTTTCAAAAATTCTTGCGCCTTTTGCGTAAGCTAATTGTACTGTTGTATAGTCATCAGGAGATTCATGTGTAGACCATCCCACTGTAACATCAGGGTATCTTTTCTTCAACAAATCAATTTGATTTAAATTTAATGATCCATCTGGCGTCGGATATAAAGCTACACAATGCATAATTGCAAAATCCATATTATGTTCTCTTAACATGCCCACAGCTTTGTCAATTTCTGATAAATTTAAACCTGCTGTTGATATGATTACTGGCTTATCTGATTGACATATGCGTTTAATAAGTGGATAATCATCAGCAGAACAGCTAGCTATTTTAATAATATCTATATCAAGACTATCAATCAAATCAACAGATACGTTATCAAAAGGAGTTGACATAACTAACATATTATTTTTTCTAATTACTCGTATCAATTCTTCATACCCTTTTTTATCCATATAGGTTTGTATAAACCATGGAATATGCTTTACATCTGTACGGTCTTTAAAATCTGGATGGACAAAAGTATCTAAAGTATCTCTAAATTGAAATTTAATGGCGGCTTTAACGTCTAATTCATTAACAATAGTGCCTAATTCATTAATAACATTGGTACCATGCTCGATTGAGCCAAGATGATTATTAGCCAGATCTAATGTAAAAAGATCATTAAAATTAAAAAGTTTTTTCATTTTTCTTTGTCTACTTTCGTTTGTTTTAATCAAAAATACACTACTTTGCCTGTATCATTTGACTCAAATGAACTTAGCATAAGCTTATGTGTTTTTACAGCATTTTTAAAATTAATAGGTGATTCGCTATATAAAGAATTTCCATCTAAAACATCAATTATATTTTTAATTTCATTTTTAAAATCATCTGGTCTTGTTTTAGGAAATAATTTTAAGTGTTCTTTGTCCTTTATAGAATATTTTACTGCATCATTATTAGAATCGTAATTGATATACCATTTCAAAAATCCCTTGTCTCCAACTATATGTACATATTTTTCAGTCGGTTTTGTTACTACATCTTGAACAATTCTACCATGGAATGCGGTATCGGTATCAACAAGGATAGAACATACTTCATCATAATGCAAATTCTCTCCTTGAATAATTTTCATTTTACAAGAAACACTTTTAATCTTTCCAACATTTAGTAAAGATAAAAAATGTTGAAATATATTTACCCCATGTGAATGCTCTAGACATGCTCCTCCACCTTGTTCAATAGATCCTAAATAGCTATCCTCTGGACCTGAAAGCCATGGGTGAGCATCTAATATACCACCCCAATTCTCACGAATATTTGCATCCATATATATTGGACTTCCCAATGAGCCGGATTTAATTATACTATCAGTAAATAAAGTGCAGTCTGTAATAGTGTGATTGTACCCAACAAATACTTTTGTATCTGATTCATCTATCATTTTTGTAAAAATATCTAACTTTACTTTCTCATCATCTGTGATACCACATAATGGTTTTTCAATTAAAATAGCCTTTGGATTATTTCTGATTTCTTCTATAGCAAGAGATAAATGCGATGATGGTGGAGTGCCAATGATAATAATGTCGAATTGTTGCTTATCTAATTTATCTGGTTGAGTTAATATTATATTGTTATCCCAATTCCCATATCTTTCAGGGTAAATAATATTTTTTGTTCTATCTAGAGCATCTTTATCAATATCAACAATGGTAACACTTAATCCTTGTGCTACACAAGCATTGGCTAAATGATTCCCAATTGAACCAGCGCCTATAATTTTGACATTCATTTCAACAACAACGATTAATAATTATTTGATTGAGAATAATAATTACGACTAACAATCAGAAGATTAAGATAAAATACCTTAGCAATAATCAATAGAATTGGGAGAGAGATACTTAAGGCTACATAAAATATTAGCTGATATAATCTTCTTGAAGAAGAAGGATAAATAGGCAAGTTTGGTTCACTTAATATGTTAAAAATTTCTGATTTTTCAATATTTTGTATTTTGGCTACTTCTCTTTGCTCTAATAATGTAGACATTATATTTGTTTGAAATTGAACATCACGTAATAACTTCTCTAATTGCATTTGTAAATCTGGAGAAGAACCAACTTTGATGTTTTTGTATCTAAAATCTTTAAGAGTATTTTCAGCGTTATTTAAATCTTTCTCAACCTCATCCATTCTTTCATTAATAAATAATAATTTATTATATGCTCGTTCATTTTCTTTTTTTATTAAAAAATTATTTGCACTTTTAATCAATAATTCATTAATGCTTTGTGTAACATAATTATTTTTGGCTGTTACTTCGATTTTAACTACTGATGATTCATAATTTTCAACTACACTAATCATTTCTCTTAATATTAGTATACTATTAACTACATTTTTATAATCATTAATATCACTACTTAAATCAGGATTTATCCATTTATACAAGGTTCGGGTGGTGGAATCGTTAATTTTTATATTTTCATTTAATAAAGCTTCTAAAAAAGAATGAGATTCAACAACTTCTCCCAGAACTGAAATTTGACTTGTAGCAGATCCTCCAGCAAGAGGCATCTGAATACCAAATTGCGATAACCCACCAAGAGATAATTGATTAGATTGTTTATCAGATAAATATATTTTTGAGGTTGATGTATAATCTGGCTGGTAAAAAAATAATAAATAAACTAAAGCAATTATTGAAAGAACCGATGAAAAAAACAATACAAAATTTCTTTGATCAATAATTTCTTTAATAATTTTATTTAAATCTTTATTCATTTATTCATAATCCTTAATATTAATTTTAAGCAAATTTATTGTTATAAATCTAAATATCCACAAAAATAAATTTATTGATAAAAAATGAAATAAATTGAAAATGAAAAAAAGTAGATTAGATTTGATTTAAACAAAATGAAAAAAATAAAAATACTCGCTACAATAGGTCCATCTTCATTCAATAAAGATACTATAAAAACAATGGATAAAAATGGTATAGATATCTTTAGAATTAACTTATCACACACTAAGATTGATAATTTAGAAAATCAAATTAAACTAATTCAAAGTTGGACAAAAAAATCAATTTGCCTAGATAGTGAAGGAGCACAGATTAGAACTGGCCATATTAGCTCTAATATTTTAGAGTTGAAAAAAAATGATGACTTAAGAATAGGTAATGCTAATGAAGAGAAAATTTATTTTACTCCAAAAAATATAATTTTTAAATTTGAAAAATCTGATTTACTAAAAGTTGATTTTAACGATGTTGTGCTGGAAGTAACTGCTGTCAATGATGATCATATAATGACTAAAGTAGTTTCATCTGGTACAATCGGTAAAAATAAGGCTGTCACCTGTAGTAGAAAAATTACTTTGCCTGCTATAACAACAAAAGATAAACAAGCGATTGAAGTTGCAAATAATAATGGGGTTGACTTCTTTGCTCTATCTTTTGTTCATACTGCTAAAGATATAAAAGAACTCAAAAAATTATTAAACAGTGATATCAATATCATAGCAAAAATTGAAACAAAAGAAAGCTTAAATCATCTTGATGACATTATTAGTGAATCCAATGCTATTCTAATAGATAGAGGCGATCTTTCTAGAGAAATATTATTAGAACAAATACCTACGGTACAAAAACAAGTTATTAGTTATGCTAAACAACATAATCATCCTGTCTATGTAGCAACAAACCTGCTTGAATCTATGATAATAAACAAAAGCCCTAATGTGGCTGAAATTAATGATATTTTTAATACTTTAATGGATGGAGCGAATGGACTTGTGTTGGCTGCGGAAACTGCTATTGGTAGGAATCCATTATTGTGTATAAACATGATTAATAAATCTATTATTGCTTACAATGAACATAAAGATAGGAAAGAATTAAAATGAAGAAGCGTTCATTGCCACATAAATTTATGATAGGCTTACAAAGAGCAGGTAGCACATATACTTATGGCTTATTTGAACAACATCCCAATGTGTCATTATCAAATTTAAAAGAAATAGGTTTTTACAGTGATTCAAGTAAGTATGATAAAGGTGTCGATTGGTATTTAGACACTTTTGAAAGAGATGGTGATAAAATAGATATTTCACCAAAATATTTTATGAAACCAGATGAAGTGTTGCCTAGAATGAAAAATACTTTAAAAAAAAAGAATCCAAAATTTCTTCTAATTTTACGCAATCCAATATACTATATTTATTCACATTTTAAATATCATCATGGTTATGATTACTTTAAAAATAATCCTCAACTATATCCAAAATATTCAAAAGATTTAATTACCTTTTTAAAAATGTATCCATCCTATTTAGATAGAGCAGATTATTATAATATATTAACAAAAAAATGGTTTAAATATTATGATCCATCATGTTTTAAAATTGTCATTTTTGAAGATTTTATTAAAAACCCAAAAAATTATATAGAAGAAGTGAATATTTTTTTTGAATTAGATAATATAGAATTAAAGAATAACCCTATAGATCAGAATGCAAGAAAACCATTTAAAATAATTTATTTATTAACTGAGTGGGTTAATAAATATCCAACTTTAAAACAAATGCTTTATAAAAATACTTTATTTGTAAAAATGTATAAAGCTTTTATTTTAAACTTTAGAGAAGAGCCAAACAAAAAAGAAATTGCATTTCTTAAAGAACGATATGCCGAGCAAGTAAAAAAATTAAGTACATTATCTCCAAAAGCTTTAGCATATTGGACAGAATTCAAAGATTGAGATAAAAGGGTATTAATTAGAGAGTTATTTATTATTAAAAAGTGTCTTTCTAATATTGGTAGCTGATATTTTTTCTATATCATCTGGTGGAACATGTTCGATAATATCATACCCTACTTTTCTGCCATAATTAACAGATTCAATATCTGGAATGATAATTACTTTTACTCTTTTTGATGAAATTAAATCTTTCAGCTCTTTTTCAATATTTTCCTTAACAACTACCGGATCAAATGGATTGCTATCATCTTGATCCATCTCCCTTACACAAATTAAAACATTTTTATTTTCATTTAATCTTTGATCAATCAACCAGCGGTGGCCTTCATGCCACGGTTGCCATCTACCTATAAACATTGAGTATTTCATCTACACACTCCTCTATTGGTTTGTCCGTGTTTATTTCTGTAAAATTTTCTAAAGGTCGTTGATAACCATCGACATGGTATTCTTTTCTTAATAATCTTGTTGAATTCAGATAAAAAATCTCTCCAATCCTCAAATCACGATAAGGTGAAACTAATGATACTACAACCAAATAACCTTTACTTTCCATTACCCTTGCCATATCAATAGCAAATTGAATATTTTTTCTACGACCTTTTTCTGAATAATCTTTATTGTCTAATATTTGTCGTATATCATCACCATCTAAATTAATAATCTTAATGCCAGTTTGTTCCTTTGAAAGAGTCTCACTTATAGCTTTTGCTAATGTAGTTTTACCGCTTCCTGGTTGTCCTGTTAACCAAATAATCATTACTGAATATCCTTATAATTAAGAAAAGTTCCTTTTTTCATTTTACGTTTTATTTTTTTGCCTAAAATTTCCATAAATTTATGAGTTGGGATACCCTTTTTAGATGGTTTTTTTGATTCAAGATCATTTAATGATATAATAGTACCAGCGTCTTTGTCGCATTTAAGAGCAATGGATTTTCCAAAAATATTTTTAATTTTTTTCATGCTTTTTTTATTTTTATC
>CETH01028281.1_pt1 | contig 15952 bp, 31 predicted proteins | sample 361461 | NCBI WGS metagenome assembly CETH01 (sample SAMEA2622695, study PRJEB7988) | marine metagenome | isolation source: saline water (ENVO:00002010), including
GCTAATCAGAAATAAGCCCCTCTTAAAGTGATAAATCTTTCCTTTAAAACTCTTATGAATTAAAAAGTATATCCGGTATTAGCTTCCCTTTCGAAAAGTTATTCCAGGCTTTAAGGCAGGTTACTTATTTATTACTCACCCGTTTGCCACTAATCAGAAGAAAAATCCACCGAAGCTTCATTTTCAAGATTCGTTCGACTTGCATGTGTTAAGCACGCCACCAGCGTTAATCCTGAGCCAGGATCAAACTCTCAGTTTATTAAAAAATTAACATAAAAAAAAACCCACACATTTAGGTTTGTTATTCAAATATCAAAGAACTTTTTTAAAGCTTGTAGATACTACACCAAAAAGTATTTTATTTCAATGTTTAAAATTAAACTTTTCTTAAAAATTTAATCCCATCAACATTTTCAATCATACTTAATAGGTCTTTTGATGGGTCTTTATCAAGATCGATAATGGTATAAGCTAGGTCTCCCTTACTCTTATTAACCATTTCTGTAATATTGATATCATTTTCTGAAAAGGGTGCTAATATCTGGCCAATCATATTAGGCTTGTTTTCATGAAGTACAGTTAAGCGAATTTCACTTGTTCGCTCAAGCCTACAATCAGGAAAATTGACTGAATTTTGTATATTCCCGTTTTTCATAAAATCATGAACTTGGTCCACTATCATTACCGCACAATTATCTTCAGCTTCTTCTGTAGATGCGCCTAAATGAGGTAGTCCAATGACATTGGGTAATTTTAATATTTTATTATTAGGAAAATCAGTCACAAATTTTTTAATCTGATTACTTTCTAATGCTTTTATTAAATCGTCTTCTACAATAATTTCAGGTCGTGCAAAATTTAAGATAATGGCATTTTCTTTTAAAAGTTTAATTTTATCAGCATCAAAAAATGCTTTTGTAGAATCATTTAATGGCATATGAAATGTTAAAAAATCAACTTTTGATAACATTTCTTTTAAACTTTCAGCCTGCTTAACCCTACTTGATAACCCCCAAGCTCTATTAACTGATATATAGGGATCAAACCCATAAACATCAATTCCTAATTTAATAGCATCATTTGCAACAAGTACTCCAATAGCACCTAACCCAATAATACCTAATTTTTTTCCAGCTACCTCAAACCCCTTAAATTTTGATTTATTTCCTTCTACTTCTGCACTAATATCACAATCTGTGTTTTGCAAATTATTTACAAATGTTAAGCCATTATAAATATTTCTTGATGCTAAAAATAAGCCTGATAATACTAATTCTTTTACAGCATTAGCATTGGCGCCTGGTGTATTAAATACAACGACACCTTTTTCAGTACATGTTTCAATAGGAATATTATTTGTTCCGGCACCAGCCCTACCAATTGCTTTTAAATTATCATTAAATTGATAATCATGCAGCTTATGGCTTCTCAAAAAAACAACATCTGGATTATCATCAGTATCTGAAATTGTTACCCCAGTATTATTTAGTGAATCTAGGCCTTTTTTGGATATTTTATTGAAAACCTTAACCTTATACATATATTATCGTTTTCTGTATTGAGGAGCTTTTCTTGCCCGTCTTAAACCATATTTCTTTCTTTCTTTAACTCGTGAATCTCTTGTTAAGCAACCATTTTCTTTTAATGTTTGCCTAAACTGGCTATCTACTTCTAGTAAGGCTCTACTAATACCTAATAAACAAGCTCCTACCTGAGCTGCTTTTCCACCACCTAAAACGGATATTTTAATGTTAAATTTATGATTTAATCCTAAATATTCAATAGGTTTAATCATATCTTTGGAATCTAATTCTGATCCGAAATAATATTCAGGTTTTAAATTATTAACTGAAACATGACCATTTCCTTCAAAAAGCCATACTTTAGCTATAGCACACTTTCTTTTTCCTGTTCCATAAAAAAAAGAGCTAGGAACCTTAAGTATTTCTTCCTTTTGTTTTTGTTTAACCATAGTTATTTATATCTCCTTTAGTATTTTAACTCAACCAACTCAGGTTGTTGAGCCTCATGGTTATGATTCGTGCCTTTAAATACTTTTAACTTTGTTAACATTTGTCTTCCTAACCTATTTTTGGGTAACATCCCCTTAACAGCTGTCTTGATAATATATTCAGGTTTTTTTTCTAACATGGTCTTAAATTTAATTTCTTTTAAACCGCCAGGATATCCACTATGTCTATAATATATTTTTTGTTCGGCTTTATTGCCTTTTAATATTATTTTTTCAGCATTATAGACAACAATAAAATCACCAACATCAACAGATGGTGTATATTGTACCGAGTTCTTCCCAATCAACTTTTTTGCTATTTGCGATGCTAAACGCCCTAATATTTGTCCTTGAGCATCAATAGAAATCCACTTTCTATTTACATCATTTTTATTAGTATAATTTGTTTTTTGTTTTTTCATATTTCATACACCTTTAATACCATATTTTATTTAAATAAAGCCCTGATGATGGAGCTGGTTTAAAATTAAATATTCGCTTTTTCTGAAGTAATAATTTCTTAAATTCGTTTGGACTTAATTTATTATTACTTGATGCTATCATATATATAGCACCGATAATATTACGTACCATCCTATACAAAAAAGCATTTCCTTGTATAGTTATTTTATTAAGCATAATGCTTTTATTGCTATCTGTTAATACTTTATATTGAAATTCATCAATTTTAGCATAGAATATTTCTCTTATAGTTGTTAAAACATTTGAACCTGTTTTTTGAAAAACTAAAAAGTCATGCTTCCCTACTACCATATTCAAACACTCTTGGATCATAACTTTATCAACTGGACTATCCATGTAACTAATATAATTACTTAGATATACAGGCAACTGCTCAGTTGAAAATAAATAGATATATTCCCTTTTTATAGCAGATTTTCTAGCATGAAACTGTTTCTTATCTATAAAAAATTTAATTATCTGAATATATTTTGAATGTTTATTAATATGAAACATCACTAAATTAGGATCTAATTTAAAGGTAGATGTAAAATTAACATATTGTCCTACGGCATGAACACCAGCATCAGTTCTTCCTGCGAATATTAAATTTTCAATGTCCTTAAAAAAATAAATTAAATGTTTTTTTAAGTCTGATTCTACTGTTCTTTTATTAGGTTGGTATTGTGAGCCATTGTACTGAGATCCATCATAGGATATCTCTAACACATAATTATATTGGCTAATTAAACTAACTCTAACATTGACATTTCAGCAGCATCGCCTTTTCTTAATCCACATTTAATTATTCTTGTATATCCCCCATTTCTTTCCTTATAACTACTTGCAACATTAAAGAGCAGTTTTACAAACTCTTTATTATTAATTAATTTAAAGGCATGCCTTCTATTAACAACTGTATCAGTTTTTGCAATTGTGATAAGTTTTTCTGCAAATTGACTAGCTTGCTTTGCTCTAGCGCTGGTTGTTTTGATAGATTTATTACTAACAAGATTTCGTACTAGCTGTTTAATTAATGCTAAACGCTGATCTGTCGGCAAATTTAATTTCTTGTTACCGTTCCTATGCTTCATTCTTCTTCAATCTCACCTTTTAATGCTAAGTTATACTGTTTTAACCTTTGATTAATTTCATCAGCACTTTTTTTACCAAAGTTTTTAATCTGAACAAGTTCCGACATATCTTTTTGTAATAACTGCTCTACTTTATCAATACCTGCCCTTTTTAAACAATTGGATGATCTGGCTGATAATTCTAATTCGTCAACTGACATATTCAAAATAGTTTGAACCTTTAAATCTTCTAATTCTCTTTCTTCAGAGTCATCAATCTCAGGTTCTTCGTTAATTCTGTCGAATAACTCTAAATGACTCGCCATAATTGACACAGCTTTATTAATTGCTTGCTCAGGTTTTACGATCCCATTGGTTAAAACTTTTAATGTTAACTTATCATGATCTAATTCTTTTCCAACACGTATCATTTCTACTTCATGATTCACTTTTATAATAGGTGAAAATGATGTGCCGGTTGCTATATAGTTAACATCCTTATCTTTCTTATCTTGAATTTGTGAATCTTGATATCCTTTTCCAGTGCCTATATATATCTCTATATTAACATTTGCTTTATCTGTTACTTCAAATAAATAATGGCTTTTGTTTAATACCTTAACGCCACCAGTACAATTAATATCGGCACCTGTTACTTTTTGTTTATTTTTCACTGAAATTGTAACAACCTCTTCTTCTTCAGTCTCTTTTTTAAAAATGACACCTTTTAAATTACATATTATTTCTAAAACATCTTCTATTACATTTGGAATAGTTGCAAATTCATGCGTAATTCCATCTATCTTTACTCCTTGAATTCCATGCCCCTCTAATGAAGATAACAAAACTCGTCTTAATGAGTTTCCTAGAGTTATACCTAACCCTTTATCAAGAGGCTGAATAATAAAGTTTCCTTCATTACTACTTATTTCGTCATACTTAACCCATGCTTTTGTTGTCAATTTGTTTCCTCCTAAACTCGTCTTCTTTTTCTTGGCCTACATCCGTTGTGAGGTATAGGCGTTACATCTTTTATTGATTCAACTTCCAGACCGGCAGATTGCAATGCTCTAATAGCAGTCTCTCTTCCAGAACCGGGTCCTTTTACTAGCACCTTAACCCGTTTCATACCTACTGTTTCTACAGCCTTCTTTGCGGCAGATTCACTAGCTAATTGAGCCGCAAATGGTGTTCCTTTTTTTGTTCCTTTAAAACCAGCCATTCCTGTAGAATACCAAGAAACAACATTACCTTTATCATCCGTAATTGTAATGATTGTATTGTTAAAAGTGGACTTTACATGAGCAATTCCTATTTCTATATGTTTTTTTTGTTTTTTCTTTTTAACCTTCATATTATATGCTCCAATTTATTTGGTTACTTTCTTTTTACCCGCAACTGCGATTCGCTTGCCTCGCTTAGTTCTAGCGTTTGTATGCGTTCGTTGTCCTCTAGAAGGTAACTTTCTTTTATGTCTCGAGCCTCTATAACTTCCTATTTCACTTAGTCGCCTTATATTTTGACTCACTTGACGTCTTAAGTCCCCTTCTAAAACATATGTTTGCAGTTCATTTCTTAGCTGTACTATTTGCTGTTCAACCAGTTCTTTAACTCGAATATTCTCATCTATTTTTAATTTAGATAATATTTTCTTTGATGTTGTATTACCTATTCCTTGAATATATGTTAGCGCTATTATTATTCTTTTATCTTTTGGTAAATCTACCCCAACTAATCTAGCCATATTTTTTAACCTTGCCTTTGTTTATGTTTAGGAATTTCGCAAATGACTCTTACAACTCCATTTCTTCGGATTACTTTACATTTCTTACACATTTTCTTTACAGATGCTCGTACTTTCATTTTAAAAAACTCTTTTCCATTTTTTCCTAATTAATATATAGGGTTTGAATTATACTCAATACTTAGTAATTTGTTAAGCATTATTTTTAATTTTATTGCATATTCGATTAAACACATCATCGATAGTTCCTGTTCCGTTGATTTTAATAAGATTTTTTTTATAAAAATCTAATAAAGGTTCTATTTCTCTTTGATAATTAACTAACCTATTTTTTATTACCTCTATTGTATCATCAGATCGTTTACGCTCTAATAATCTTTCAATTAATTGTTCATTAGGAACATCAATTAAAATTACTTTTGTCTCTACTTGAATATTAGAATAGAGTTCTGCTAAATATTTTGCTTGAGTTATTGTTCTGGGAAAACCATCTAATAAAGCTCCATAAGGGGGCTCGTATTTTGGCTGATTTTCCTCATACATTGCATTAATAATCGCATCGGGGACTAAATCTCCGCGGTCTAAAAATGACTTCATTTCAGAACCCAATGGCGTCTGATTTGTAATTTGGTCTCTTACAATATCTCCCATGCAAATGCATGATATTTCTAAATATTTAGATAGTTTTTCAGATTGTGTACCTTTTCCTGATCCCGGAGCACCTAGTAAAATAATCATTATTTTAATGTATCATATTGCTGAGATATTACTAAGGTATCAACTTGTTTTACTAAATCCATCGCAACACCAACTAAAATTAATAGCGCTGTTCCCCCTAACCCCATAAAACTTGTAATTTGAGTAGCATTTGCTGTAACAATTGGAATTAATGCAACAATAGCTAAAAATATAGCACCAATAAATGTTAATGTTGTAATTATCTTTTCTAAATATTCTACCGTAGATTTTCCTGGCCTTACTCCTGTTATAAAACCACCATGTTTTCTAATATTTTCAGCTAAATCTTCCGGATTAAACGTTATAGCTGTATAGAAATAAGTAAAAAAGAAAATTAAAATACAAAAAAACATATTATACATAACACCATCATAACGATAGTATGTATTAAAAAACATACTTATGGGTTCATAGGTAATATATTGAATAAATAATAATGGAAATTGTAAAACTGCAGAAGCAAATATAATTGGCATAACGCCACCTTGAATTAATCTAAGTGGAATATAAGTACTTTGGGCTCCATATATCTTTCTTCCAACAACACGTTTAGCATATTGTACGGGTATCTTGCGCTCGGCCTCTTGAACATACACTATAGCCGCGATCATAACAATAAACATAATAACTAAAATAATCACACCTGAATGACTCGCTCCACTTTTTAATAATAAAATTGTATTAGATATATACATTGGCATTTGAGCAATAATCCCAATAAAGATTAACACAGAAGCTCCATTTCCAATCCCATTTTCACTAATTAATTCTCCAAACCACATAACTAAAGCTGCACCCGCTGTTAAACAAGCGACTGAATAACATAGAAAAAAAACAAAATTAATATCAGGTAATAAAAAGCCCTTAAATGATACCGTCATCACAAACGCTTGTATAACAGATAGTACAATAGCTAAATATCGGGTATATTGGGCAACTTGCTTTCTTCCAGCATCTCCCTCTTCTGCAATTTCCTTTAAAGTTGGCCATATAACCATTAACAATTGCATAATAATAGAAGCGTTAATATAAGGTAGTATTCCTAAAGCAAAAACTGAAAATCGCTCTAAAGCTCCACCAGAAAACAAATTAACAAAACCAAGCACATTATTGTTGGAAAATAATTGGCTAATCTGATTAATGTCTACGCCAGGTATTGGGATATGAGAACCAAGACGATATATAAATAAAATTACTAATGAGTAAAATAGCTTTTCTCTAATTTCTTTTATTCTAAATATATTAGTTAAAAACTGCATATTATGAATTGATGAGAGTTACTTCTCCATTCATATCTTCAACAGCTTTTATAGCATTTTTTGATGCTTTATCTACACTAATATTTAATTTTTTACTTAATTCCCCATATCCTAATAACTTTATTTTAAATTTTCCTGATACTATATTTTTAGCAATTAAAGTGTGTTTATCTACTTTTTCACCATCTTCAAAAAAAAGTTCTAATTTACCTATATTTATGACATCAAATTTTTCCTTAAAAATGTTATTAAACCCATTACTTTTAGGTAAACGTCTATATAATGGAGTTTGCCCACCTTCAAAACCAGCTCTTCTAGAAAACCCAGATCGTGATTTTTGACCTTTATGGCCACGGCCAGATTCGCCTCCATGTCCTGAAGCATTACCTCTTCCTTTACGGATTCTATTCTTTTTATCTTTGTTTTTTAAAAATGCAATTGCCATCTATTTTTTTTCCTTTTCAGTATTTTTTTGATGATCAGTTGAGATTTGTACATTTCTTTCTTTTTCTTCTATGTCTCTAACTTTACATTTTTTTAAGGCATCAATGGATGCTAATGCTAAATTAATAGGATTTCTTGATCCTAAAGATTTGGCTACAACATTTTTAACACCAATACTTTCCAGTATTACTCGTAGTGCTCCACCGGCAATAACTCCAGTTCCTTCCTTTGCTGGTTTTATAATAACCCTAGAAGCACCTGCTTTACCCTCTACTAAATGTGGAATAGTTTCTTTATATGTATTAATAAAAACAAAGGATTTTTTAGCTTTTTCAATTGCCTTCTTAATAGCAGTTGGTACTTCTTTTGACTTTCCTAAACCTAGACCAACATTTCCATTTTTATCTCCACAAACAACAAAAGCTCTGAATGCTAAGCGCTTACCACCCTTTACTACCTTATTTACTCTATTAATTTTAACAACTTTTTCTTCAATCTGATTTTCACTGTCTATTTCTAAATTTACTTTATTCACAACTTTTCTCCTATTAAATTATAAGGCCGTTTTCTCTTGCTGAATCACACAACATCTTTAATCTACCAACATATCTTAATTTACCTCTATCAAGATACACTGATTTAATTTTATTCGATTTAGCTTTTTCAGCCAGTTCTTTTCCAACTAATTTAGCTTGCTCCAGGCCTTTTGCTGTATCAATTTTTAATGACGAAGTAGCAACTAACGTTTTACTTTGTTTGTCATCTATTATTTGAGCATAAATATGTAGATTACTTCTTTTAATAGATAATCTATATCTTTTTGAACTTAATCTGAAGATTCTTTTGGATACTTTTGTTTTATTTTTAGACATATTACACCTATTTTACACTCTTACCTTGTTTTTTTCTAATAACTTCACCTTCATAAAATATCCCCTTTCCTTTATATGAATCTTTTCGTCGTAGACGTTTTATTTCTGAACATACCTGACCTATCAACTGTTTATCAATACTTGTTACAGTAAATTTATCTTGCCCTTGTACATTAAACTCAATACCTTCTGGTGCTTTATATAATACTGGATGTGAATATCCTAATGAAAACTCCAAGTTATTACCCTTTTTTTGGACTCGATATCCAATTCCTTTTAAAAACATATTATAATTATATGCTTCAGAAACACCTATAACAGCATTATTGATTAAGGATCTTATTAATCCATGATTAGCTTTAGTTTGCTTATTATCATTTTTTCTACTTATTGATACATTATCTTCTGCAACATTTACATCTATTCCAGATAATAACTGTATTACTATTTTTCCTTTTTTTCCTTCGATAATTATTTCATTATTTTCCAGGGTTAGCTTTACATCTTTTAATTTTATTGGTTTATTTCCTACACGTGACATTAATTTTCTCCTACCACACTATTCCTACTAATTCGCCGCCAACATTTTTAATTCGCGCTTCTTTTCCCGAAATCAATCCCTTTGAAGTACTAATAAACGATATGCCATAGCCATTCAAAACTTTAGGTATATTAGCTTTTTTTATGTAAATTCTTTTACTTGGTTTTGAAACTCTTTCTAATTTAGAGATGATTGGAATTCCATTTTTCTTGTATTTTAAATTAATTTTAATTGTTTTTTTTGCAAGAGAATCTCCAAAAACTTCAAATGATGTTATATAACCATTTTCTTTTAAAATCTGCGAAATTCTAAACTTTAATGTTGAATATGGTATTTCTACAGAATCATGACTTTCTTTTAAAGCATTTCTAATTCTAGTAAACATATCAGCAATTACGTCATTATACATATTTATTATCTCCTACCATGATGATTTTTTGACACCTGGTAACTGACCAGCTACAGAAAGTGTTCTAAAGCAAATTCTACAAATTCCAAAAAAAGATATAACACCACGGGGTCTTCCACATATGTTACAGCGGTTTCTATGCTTTACTGTATTAATTTTTTTAATATTATTATGTATTTTTGATTTTTTTGCCATTAGTCTTCCTTTGTTTGATTTTTTCTAAATGGCATTCCAAATAGACTTAATAATTCAAATGCCTCTTCATCAGAAGTATTTGTTGAAGTTACAAATGATATATCAAAACCTCTTAATTTATCAATATCTCCTTGAATTTCAGGAAAAATAGAATCTTCTTTTATACCTAAAGTATAGTTACCTCTTCCATCAAATGATTTTGTAGGAACACCTCTAAAATCTCTTATTTTTGGTAAGATAATATTAATTAATTTAGACAAAAAATCATACATTCTTTTGGAACGTAACGTTACTTTACATCCAATAATTTGGCCTTCTCTAATTTTAAAATTTGAAATAGCATCTTTTGATTTTCTTAAAATTGGTTTTTGACCTGTTATTGCAATAAACTGCTCAATAGTAGTATTTAAAGCCTTATTATTTGTAACAACCTCACCTAGTCCCCTATTTATGACTATTTTTTCAATTTTTGGAATAGCCATTACATTGCTATACTGGAATTTTTCTTGAAGTTTCTTTTTTATTGTTTGATTATATTTCTGTTTTAAATCTGCCATTTTATCACCTATTAAACACTTGTATTTGTTGACTTTAATACTCGAATCTTTTTTGAATCTTTTGTAGAAAATTTAACTCTAGAACTTTTTTTATTCTTTTCATCATAGTGCATTATTTTTGACCAAGATATCTGTTTTGATAGCTGCTTGATTCCACCTTGTGATTGCTGATTTGGTTTTAAATGTTTTGTAACAAAATGACAATTATCTAAAATAACTGATTGTGATTTAGGATAAACTTTAGCAATCTTACTTATCTTCCCTTTATCTTTGCCACTTATTATTATAATTTTGTCGTCTTTTTTAAATTTATTCATTGTATTACTTCCTACTTATATAACATCATTTGCAAGTGATATTATTTTCATATAATTACCATCTCTTAATTCACGTGGGATCGGGCCAGAAATTCTTGTTCCTTTTGGATTCCCGTCATTTTCTATTATTACTGCAGCATTTCTATCAAATTGCAAAACAGTTCCATCTAATCTTGTGATTTTAGCCTTTGTTCTAACCACTACAGCTAAAACAACTTCACCTTTTTTTATTGCGGATTGAGGTGATGATTTCTTTACAGAACACCTTATTTTTTCGCCAACACGTGCGTAACGTTTTTTTGAACCACCTAATACCTTTATACAAAGAAGTTTTTTAGCGCCAGAATTATCAGCTACTTCAAGTTGTGTTTCTGATTGAATCATTTGTCACCCTCTTCTATTTTCCTTAGGAAAACAAATGATTTTCTCTTACTTATTCTTCTGGTAGATTGAATCATCACCTTATCACCTTGATTTAACGTCACCTTATCATCAAGGCAATGGACTAAATATCGTTTAGTTTTCTTTAAATATTTTTTGTATTTTGAATGCATTTTTATATCTTCTACTTCAACACGAATCGTATTCTTTCCAGAATTATTTAAATATTTAGCTAGTAATTTTCTTTCTTGTTTCTCCATCATGTCCTCTATTTTCTATTTTTTATTGTCAAAAGTCTAGCGATCTCTTTTTTCTTACTTTTGATTAATCGTTTATTTTTTTCCTTATCTAAAAGTATTTGCAATTTGATAGCATTAAGCTCAACTTTTTTAGATCCAATCTCTTTTAAAATATCATTATTATTTTTTTCAACATTACTCATATTACGTCTCTTTTAACAAACTTAGTTTTTACAGGTAATTTATGCGATGCTAGTCTGAAAGCTTCAATTGCTACATCTATATCTACACCACTAATTTCAAATAACATCGTTCCAACTTTGACAGGCGCTACCCAATACTCAGGCATACCTTTTCCTTTCCCCATTCTTGTTTCAGCTGGCAATTTTGTTACTACCTTATCTGGGAATATCCTAATCCATACTTTTCCAGATCGTTTAATATATCGTGTAAAAGCTCTTCTAGCTGCCTCTATTTGACGACTCGATATGAAATCTGTGTTTAAGGATTGTAATCCATAATCACCAAAAGCTAATGTATTATTAGTATTGGCTCTTCCACGATTTCTACCACGTTGTGTTTTTCTATATTTTGTTTTTTTAGGACTTAACATTTTTGTTTTCTATTTTCCTTTATTTAAATCTTTTTTAAAATCTTTTTTTATGACTTCACCTTTGTATAACCAAACTTTTACACCAATTTTTCCATATGTTGTCAAAGCTTCATTAAATGAATAATCGATTTTTGCCCTTAGTGTATGTAATGGAATCTTCCCTTCTTTATACCATTCACATCTAGCAATTTCAATTCCAGCTAATCTTCCAGAGCATGAAACTTTAACACCATTTACACCAGATTTCAAACACTTTTGCATAGCACTTTTCATGGCACGTCGAAATGGTATACGTTTTTCTATTTGGCCACAAATCCAAGTAGAAATTAAAGCAGCGGTTGCATCAGGGGCCTTATTTTCAACTATGTTTACAACAAGATTTTTTTGCTTTATTTTTTTTCGAAGTTGCTCATTTACAATATCAAGATCAATTCCAGTTTTTCCAAAAATAACACCTGGTCTTGCACATACAACATTAACTTCTAATTGATCAGATTTACGCTTTATATTAATTAATGAAACACCTGCACGTGTTAATTCTTGTTTTAAAAAAGTTCTTATTGCTAAATCTTCAATAACTTTATCTGAATAATTATAAAAATCATACCATACTGAATCCCAATCATCCGTAATTCCTAACCGTAATGCTTTTGGATTAGTCTTTTGACCCATTTTGTTCTCCTACTTTTTCTTTTATGCCTACTTTAATATGACATGAGCGCTTTAAAATTGTAAAAGCACGTCCTCTCGCTCTTGCTCTAAACCGTTTAGCTTTTTTTGACTCATCTACTAAAAGGGTGTCGATATATAAGTCATCCTCAGATGTAACGCCCTTATTAAGCGCATTATGATAAGCAGAATATACTGCTTTATATAAATAATTTGCACCATTTTGTGGTTGTATTTTTAATATCTTTAAAGCATCCTTTACTGTGCTTTTTCTTATTAAATCGGCAACCTTTCTTACTTTATAGGGACTTATTCTTAAATATTTACTTTCGGCGTAACCTGTAAAATTTTTTTTATACATTATTTTTTACCTTTTTCATGAGATCTAAATGTTCTTGTTTGAACAAATTCTCCAAGCTTATGACCAACCATGCCTTCTTGTATAAAGATAGGCACATGCTTTTTCCCATTATGGACTGAAATATTTAAACCTATCATATCAGGTACAATTACAGAGCGTCTGGACCATGTTGTAATTAACTTATTAGATTTACTATGTCTTGCATCTAAAACTTTTTTTTCTAAATGCTTATCTATAAATGGACCTTTTTTTGTTGAACGACTCATAGTTATCCTCTACCTTATTATATATTTTTGTGAATGCTTTTTCTTATTTCTAGTTTTATAACCCAAGGCAGGTTTACCCCATGGTGTCCTAGGTGAAGCATGTCCTACAGGCGCTCTACCTTCACCACCACCATGTGGATGATCACAAGCATTCATAACGGATCCTCTTACACGTGGTCTTCTTCCTATCCATCGTGAAGCACCCGCTTTTCCTTTAACACTATTACGATTAAAAGGGTTACCAACCTGGCCGATTGTTGCTAAACATTTATTATTTATTAGCCTTACTTCACCTGAAGGTAATTTTATAGTTACATACTTTTCTTGCCTACCCATTATTGTTGCATAACAACCTGCAGAGCGAACTAATTTAGCGCCACCTTTAGCTTTTAACTCAATATTATGAATTAAAGAACCAACTGGTATTAAATTAATTGCTAAAGTATTTCCTGCTTTAATTTCAGCTTCATTAGAGCTTACTATAGTATCACCTATTTTTGACTTTAGAGGCGTTATTATGTAGCATTTTTCACCATCATTATAATGAACTAAAGAAATATATGCTGTACGATTTGGATCATACTCAATTGTCATAATCTTTCCAGGAACTCCATCCTTATTACGATTAAAATCAACTAAACGATAGTGTCTTCTACTACGCCCACCTCTCCATCTAACAGTCACACGTCCCAAGTTATTTCTACCAGATTTTGAACGCAATGATTTAGTTAATGATTTTGTTACCTTTTTAGTTGTCACTTCTTCATAATCATTAACTTGTCTTTGCCTAAATCCAGGTGTATTTGGTTTATATTTTTTTGTTCCCATAATTTTTCCTTAGAATAATTCCTTTATTTTCTCAATATTTTTATCATTAGCTAATGTTATAATAATTTTTTTAAAAGCTTTTGTTTTTCCTGGATATTTTCCACGTCTAACTTTTTTTGACAATTTTTTTAATACTCTAATTGATTTTATTGATATATCATATTTAGCTGTCAAATAATTTTTTACTTGAATTTTCTCATAATTTTCAATTGATAAAAATGTAAATTTATTTTGCATCATTTCAGCTGATGATTTTTCTGTAATGTATGGTGTTAATAATAACTGTATCATATCTAAGCCCTCTCTATTTTCTGAAAACTATTTTCAGTTAGCAATACTAAATCTGAAACTAAAAGCACTTCTGGTTCAAAATAGTCCACAAAGTCAATAATCAAATTTTTAATATTTCGAAAAGGCTTTATAAATTCGTCATCTTGATGTGTTATTAATAATGTTATCTTTTTCTTGTTAAATTGTTTTAAAAATTCAAAGGCATCCTTGGTTTTTTTATACATTACATCAGAAGAGATTATTTTCAAATCGCTTGATATTTTATTTAATATATAATCTTGAGATAATTTTATAGTTTTTTTATTCAACTTAAACTTGAACGAACGTGGTTTTGGACCAAAAGCGACAGCTCCTCCTCGTCTTACCGGACTACTATTGATTCCACGACGTGCATTCCCTGTCCCTTTTTGTCTATATGCCTTTGCTCCCGTTACTGCAATCTCAGATCGCCCCTTAGTTGAAGCCATACTATACCTAAATCTATTACATACATAACGATTAAACATATGATTCAAATATTCTTCTGAATCCCTTTTTTCTATGTCTTTCGTTAAAATAATCTTTTTACTAGACACTTTCTTTGATTTTTTATCTATTACATCTATTTCCATATTCTTCTCTACTTATACATTAAAATTAAGTCGTTAGACTTTCCAGGTATCGCACCCTTTAAAATTATTTGATTTTTTTCTTTATCTATTTTAATTACTGTTAAATTTCTTACTGTAACTCTTTTATTCCCCATTCTTTTCCCCATCTTCGTACCTTTGAATACACGTGCAGGATCAGTCCCCGCACCTATCGAACCTGGCAATCGATGATTTTTAGATCCATGACTCATAGGTCCTCTATGAAAACCATGTGCTTTAATTGTACCTTGAAATCCTTTCCCTTTAGATTTCCCCGTAACATTGACCATATCATTTTCTTCAAAAGCATCTAAAGAAAACATATTATTTAAAGCTTCCTTATCCTCGGATGATTTAACTACTTCTTCATAGGCTTCATTATCCAATCGTAATTCACAAATATGCTTTTTAGGAGACTTTTTTTTCTTTTTAAAATATGTCATCTTTGACTTATTTAATTTTTTTTCTTTCACAAGTCCAAACCCATATTGAATTGCATTATAACCATGCTTTTCAGTGGTTTTAAAATCCAAAAATTCTTGATCAATATATTTTAAAATTGTTACTGGAATAACGTATCCAGATTCATCTATTAAACTTGACATTGATAATTTCTTTAAATAAATAGCTCGTTTCATTATTTTTACCTAATTTAACTTTATTTCAATATTTACACCAGCAGGTAAATCAATCTGCATTAATGCATCAACAGTTGAGCTAGGAGGATCAATAATATCAATAAGTCTCTTATGAATATTCAATTCATAATGCTCTCCACCACGCTTATTTACATGTGGCGATTTTAAAATACACCATCTTTTTTTCTTTGTGGGCAATGGAATTGGGCCTAACACTTTTGCGCCTGACCCCTGCGCTGTATCTACAATCTTTATTGATGACTGATCTACAGATCTACTATCAAATGATTTTAATCTAATTCTAATTCTTTGCTGTTTTCTTTCCATTTAAATTCCTATCTATATTTTTATGAAATTATCTTTGTAACAACACCAGCACCAACTGTTCGGCCACCTTCTCGTATTGCAAATCGTA
>CETH01000563.1_pt1 | contig 15945 bp, 18 predicted proteins | sample 361461 | NCBI WGS metagenome assembly CETH01 (sample SAMEA2622695, study PRJEB7988) | marine metagenome | isolation source: saline water (ENVO:00002010), including
AATCTAAGTTTATTTACGTTTATTTTTCGTTACTCTTCATCCGCACCAAAATAATCAAATAATTTTCTAGTATAAATCAAACTGAAAAATTCTGTAAAAGATAATTAGATTTGGTCCCTTTTTGGTACCATTTAAAAGATATTCTATGATTTTCTAACTATAACTTTCAATTCTTAATTGTTCCATTCAGATCTAAGATAATGAGCAGACATTTTAGGTTTTCTGTCTCTAGTAAAAGCACCTTTATGATTAAGGCCACCTATTCTCATAGTAGAATGTGTTGTACGAAAATCAGCTAAAACCCAAGCATGAAGACCAACGACGTAATCTGTTTTTTTTGCATATTCTAAATATCTTTTCCAATATTCTAATTGATATTCTTCAGTATAAAGTTCATCGCTAACAGAATGAAAACCAGGTATAGTATCAGCTCCAAATTCAGAAATAATTATTGGTTTATTTGTTTTATCATGAATTTCACTTAATTCATTTGATAACTTTTCTATTGCACCATCAAGGTCTAGTTGAGCAAAATACCATCCATAGTATCTATTTAATAGAATTACATCTACATTTTCAAGCCAATCTAAAGGAGTTCCATGTATAGCAGCAAGAGTAACAGGTCTAGAATTATCAATTGTTTTAGCATCCTCTATTAACGTATTCAGAAAATTTGTTGATATCTCATCAGCAGGACCATTTTTACCATCTTTCATTCGATTCAATAAATCTAATGGAAATGGTTCATTTGCTACACTCCACATAACTACAGAAGGATGATTTTTATCTCTATTTATAAGAGTTTGAATTTGTTTTCTACATAATTCCAATCGTATATCTATATTTTCCTTTATATCATCAAAAAATAGACCAACAGCTGGGATTTCATTTATAACTAGAAATCCATTAGCATCAGCCAACTCAATATCTTCCTCAGAATATGGATAGTGAGCAGTTCTGTAAGAATTAGCTCCAATCCATTTTAATAGATTGTGATCCATTATAGATTGAGGTAAATTTTGAGCTCTTCCTGTTATTGGTGATTCTTCATGCCTTCCAAATCCTTTGAATTCAATTTTTTCTCCGTTTAAGTAAATTTGATCTCCTTTAACTTCTATAGTTCGAATTCCAATTTTTAATTCATAAGTGTCAATTATAGAATTTTCATTTTCTAAAAAAATCTTAAGATTATACAAATGAGGATCCTTTACAGACCAAAGGCTTGGATTATCTACACTTATAAGAAGTGAATTATCATTTGATATTTCTGATTTATAAGTTTTATCTCCATCCTCTAAAACTGCATATACTGAAGAATCATCAATATTAGTATTAACAATTACATCTACTAATCCAACATTATTCTTTATATTTGTGTTTACTGTAATGTCAGATATATGTTCAGATGGAAGAGTAAAAAGGCTAACAGTTCTATCAATTCCTGCATAAGGAAAGAAATCATAATTTGTGCGAGGTATATTGTTCATAAATATACTTAGAGATCCAGTATCTACATTACCTGGAGGAACTCTTAGTGGGCTTAGTTCGTTTTCAACTCTTACTACAATTTTATTAGCATCATCTTTTTGTAAAAATTCAGATACATTAAATTCAAAAGGTAAATGTCCTCCATCATGAGTTCCAACAAGTTGTCCATTTATCCATAATGTGCAATGATAAGTAACAGATGCAAAACGTATATAAATATTTTTTTGTTCCCATAATCTAGATATATAAAATTCAGATTGATACCAACCGACACCTATGTAGTCAGAAAGTTCGGAATCTATTTCATTCCAGCTTGAGGGAACAGCAATTTGTTTATAACTCGAGAGTCCTAGATGCCAGTTATTTTGAATCCCGATATTTTCTGGATCTATCTTAAATTGCCAAATTCCATCTAAAGAAATTTTATCTCTATGATTATTTTGTTGTGGTTTTAACATAATCTCTCCATTATTTATTCTTATTTATATAATATGGGTATTTATATAATATGGAAATCATTTCATAAAATATCTATAAGTCTATTAAATACAACTAACTTTGAGCAAAAATCAGTACACCTTTTTTATATTATTATCAGTATAATTATGAAATATGAATTTAGGCGGATAATAAATGTCAATTTTACTAATAACAGATACTCAGCTTGGAATGGCATTAAAAAATATTAAGTTTGGAAAATGGACTCAAAAAGCATTGAGATGGAGTAGTGATATAGATCCATCTGAAAAAGAAGTCCAAAACTTAAATAAATTCATTCAATTAACAAAACAAAATAACCCAGATTTCATTATACATACTGGTGACATTGTAAATGAAATAGATAAACCAACTGACCTTTCCAAGTATAAATCATTTGCAAATGAAATCGGATTCAAAATCAATCATGTACCTGGAAATCATGACGTTGGAATCGATTCTGATAATTTATCTATAGAAGGATTAAATTTTTATCGTAAGCATTTTGGGAATGATTTTTATAATTTCAAATGGAACGACTTTGAGTTGTTTTTTTTGAATAGTTCAAAATTTATAAATTACGAAAATAAAGATCTATATAACCAACAAATTGATTTTATAAAAGAAACTCTTCAAGGTTTTTCTTCAAGTAAAAGAATTATTATATTTATGCACCACCCACCATATATTGATGAAAAAGATATCAAAAGTTCTCATAAAGAGCTTATTTATAGTAAAGATCTATCCTACTGGACTTTTGAAGAAAATATTAATAATGAATTCTTTGAATTATTTAAGGATCATAACCTTGAATATATTTTTACAGGTCATTTGCATCTTAATTTAGAAACATCTTTTAATAACACAAAAATTATTACTACTTCTGCACTAGGTTTACCTTTAGCTGAGGATCCTTCTGGATATAGGATTATTGATTACAAGGATGGTGAATTATCCTTTGAGTTTAATCCTGTTTAATTAGTAAATATATCTAAAATAATAAAAATGAATGACCTCAAAGAAGATATATAGAATTACCTACTAAATGGTAAAATAATACTATGAAATCTGATCATTTTAAATCTGGTTTAAATAAAGTAAAACTTGGGTTCCATGATGAAGCTATTCAAGAATTTGAAAAAGCAGCATGGGATGAACCTAAGAATTTTGAAATTCAATTCAATTTAGGAACTGCTTACCTAACTATAGGTGAATTTGAGCAAGCAATAGTAAATCTAACAAGAGCTATTGAACTAAATCCCAAAAGTTCAGATGCCTTAGGGAATAGAGCTGTAGCTCATCTTGCTATCGGTGAAGACGATAAATCTCAAATTGACAAAGATGAGGCTATCAAGCATGGAGCTTTTCCTGATGGATTAAATGCAGTGCTTGATATTGTAAAAGATAAAAGGAATAATTCAGATCCTTTTAAGAATCTTCTAAACTAACTTAGAAAAGATAATATTTTTTCAGCAACTTCAATTGGCTTTTCTTGTTGGACCCAATGACCTGCATTCTTAATAAGATGAATACCTTTAAAATTAATATTAGCTTTTTTCATTTGTTCTATAGAACCTGGTTTTTGATATATGCCCCAATCATTTTTGCCTGAAATAAAAATAGATGGAACTTTTATTTTATTATCTTTAAATTTTGATAAAGACTTAAGATTTTCAAAATCAACCGAAGCTCTATACCAGTTCAATCCCCCTTGAAAAGTAGTTCTAGTGTACTCTTTTGAATAAATTTTTATTTCTTCTTCCGTTAACCAACTACATGCTTCAATTTCTTTTTGGGAAGGCATATTATCTAATACTGTATCAGCCATTGTTTGATTTTTATTCATTATGTAATAAGTTGGCATTTTTGAAAGTTCTTTCGCGTTCCACCCTGATAATTCAGTTGGTTTATTATTCTTCCAATCTGCACTTTTATAATGATAATAACCTCTAAAAAAAGTATTTAATCCTCCTTCACAATTCATAATATGGTCATTAGCAAATATTCTCCTATAATAAGATTGATAATGCTTTCTAGGAGAAGGCAACAATGCTAATTCTTTATCAATAGCATCTGTTACAGGATTGTAATTAACTTTTTGAGTTCTTGAAAAATCAGACACCCCTGAATAAGGGGCGCTCATCATAATTAAGTTCTCATATAAATCTGGATTAGTTAATGCAGAGAACCCGGCAACGCCAGAGCCAGAATCATGACCTATTATGCATTTGACTGTTTTATAGCCTAGTTTTTTTACTAAGGTATTTATATCAAAAGAAAGATTATCATGATTATAAGATCTTAGATCAGAAGTATATGAAATATCAGCGCCTTTTGTTCTTCCAAAACCTCTTTGATCAGGTGCAATAACATGATATCCATAATTACTTAAGATAGGTATTATTTTTCTCCAGCTATAGCTTAATTCAGGAAAGCCATGAAGCAAAACGATCAAACCATTTACAGATTTTGTTTGATCAGATTCTAAAAAATGTACATCTAAACCATTTATATTTTTAATAATTCTTGATTTAATTTGTTTATCAAGTGTACCGTTATAATAAGAAGACATTTTCACTAAATTGTTCTAATTAAAAATATAATATACAAGAAATAAAAAAAAAGTTTATGAAAAAAGACATAACCACCAAAGAATACTTTAAAAAATTATTAGAAGATAAAAACATTAAGCTTTCTGAAGAAGATTTTGAGCAATCTTATCTTAGTTATAGAAATTTCAGAAAGAATTATTCAGATCTTTTAAAAGAAGATTTCAGCCAATTTGAACCAAGACAAAGGATATTTGATCTAAATGAATAATGAAATTTTTTATAAAAGCATAAATGAATTAAATAAGCTTTATTTAGATAAAGAATTATCTGTTTTGGAAGCTAGGGATCTTTTTATAAATAGGATCAATAAAATCAACAATACTAATAATGCTTATTTAGATATTTTTGATGAAGAATCTAAATCTGAAGCAACTAAAGCTGAAACTCTTATTGATAAAAATTCTTCAAAATTAACAGGGATATTTGTAGGTTTAAAGGATTTAGTTGATGTCAAGAATAAAATAACTTCAGCAGGATCAAAAATTCTATCAAATAATATAGCAATTAAAGATGCTAAGGTTACAAAGGATTTCAAAAAGAACAATTCAGTAATTTTAGGAAAAACAAATTTAGTTGAATTTGCTTTTGGAACCTTAGGAATTAATTCGAACACACCAACATGTAGAAATCCATGGAATTTAGAAGCTGTTCCAGGAGGTTCAAGTTCTGGTTCTGCTGTAGCTGTTAGTTCTGGTATGTGTACAATTGCCATTGGAACGGACACAGGAGGCTCCGTAAGAATGCCTGCAGCATTATGTGGAATAACTGGATTCAAGCCATCATATGGAGTTGTTTCACGAAGAGGAGTACTAGATTTAAGTTGGTCCATGGATCATGTAGGCCCTATGGCTAGGTCTGCATTAGATTGTCTAGAGGTAATGAAAGTAATAAGTGGGTTTGATATTAATGATAAATATTCTTATAAAATCCCAAATGGATTTTTTGATGAACAAGAATTTATAAGAGAGAATTTAAGAATAGCAGTTCCTAAAAATTATTTTTTTGATGATATAGATTTAGAAATCAAAGAATCTATAATTTCTGCAGCTGATAAGTTTAGTAACTTAGGCTATCAGATAGATGAAATAGAAATTCCTTTCGTTGAAGATGGAAGGAAAATAAATGTGGGTGTCCTTTTACCAGAGGCAATATCTATTCATAATAATTATTTAAAATATTCTAACCAATATTCAAAAACCGTAATAAATAGATTGCTAGGTGGACTAGGGGTATCATCTGAGGAATATTTAGCTGCATCAAGAAATATGTCTAAATTTAATTACGAAATGACAAAAGTAATGAGTAATTATGATGCATTGCTTACACCAACAGTCCCTGTTAGAACCCCATTAATAAAAAATTCTGAAAGTCCAAATACAATAGAAGCTAATTCTATGGGTAAATTCACTGGAGTATTTAATCTTACTGGGCAACCTTCAATATCAATTCCTTCAGGACTAACTAAGGACAATATGCCTATAGGTTTAATGCTCTCAGGTAAAATCATGGATGATAGAAAAATTTTAGATATAGCTATTGATTTTCAAAATCATACTGAATTCCATAAACTTATTCCAAAAATTTAAGGAATATAATTACCTTTTTCTAATGCAATTTTGATTTTATCCATCATATCTTTAGCCGACTCTGGAGTGATTTCTACAGTAATTCTAGAATCTATTGGGTTCATTTGATTCTTAAAACTAAGAGTTATAGAGTGTTCACAATCAACATAAGTTGAATGGTCATAATAAATGTCACATGAATCAAGAGGAATCCAGTTATTACTTTTTTTCCCAGAACCTTTTACATTAGCTTTTTCTGAAATCATTGTACACATAATTAACTCCTTAATTTATCTTGAAAAAAGTCAAATACTTTTTCCCATGCATCAAGAGATTGTTGCTGCCTATATAATGGGGTTTGATAATACATAAACCCATGCCCTGCTCCATCATATCTATGAAAAATATAATCTTTCTTGTTTTCTTTTAATAAATTTTCATGCTCATTTACTTCTTCAGGTGTAGGAGATACGTCTTCATTTCCAAACAATCCTAATAATGGGGCAGATAATGATGCAGTTAAAGAATGTGGAGAAATTGGTTGTTTTTCAGTAATAGATGAATCATCCATTACAACATTTCCTCCCCAGCACTCAACTATTGCATCAAAATTATCCGTAGAGCACCCTATTAGAAATCCATGTCTTCCTCCAGAACAGGTACCAAAAAGACCAACTTTACCATTACTATTTGATAGTTTTTTAGCATAGTCAGAAGCGCCTACAATGTCTTCAATAACTTGTTGGTCAGATACGCCACCATTTGATCTTACTTCTGCAGCAACATCATCTGGTGATCCGTTTCCTTCTCTATGATATAAGTCAGGGCAAATAGCTATATATCCATGATGAGCAAATTTACGTGTAAATTCTTTGTATAACTCATCCCATCCTGGTAAATGATGAATGAGAACGATTATTGGGTAGTTACCTTCTGTTAATGGTTTTGCAAGATAAGCATTTATTTTATCTCCATTTGAAGATTTCATACTTACAGTTTCAGCAATTAATCCTTCATAATCATGTGTTTTATAATCATTCATTTAATAAACCATATCTAATTTATGCACAAGCAGGATCTTCTCCATCCCATCTGTTGAATGCAAATTGCTCTTCTTTAGCTAGATTATCTCTTGCATCTTGCCACATATCATGCCAAATTTGAGGATCATAAAGTACATCTTCAGGATTCTTTTTGCTTCTAGCAACAAAACCTGGAAATATATCTCTTCCAGTGGGTTCACCGATAGGTTGATATCTTAAATCAAAACTCCATCTGATTTTGTCACTTATATTTGGTAAAGCTGAATGAACTGTTTTTTTTGTTAGAAAAAGAGCATCTCCTTTTTTCATAGGTACAGCCATTGCATCATCAGATTCAAAAAGAGTTGTTGGTATTTGTAATCCTCCTGCTGCTAAGCCTTGAACTAATTTTCCTGTTTTAGGATTAAAACCTGGACAATGAGTAAGAACTTTACCTACATGGCTTCCAGGTACAACTTGTAAACATCCATTTTCTTCCGAAGCATCCATCAATGGGAACCAAACTGTTAACATATTGGTATTATCAACTTCTTTAGTAGCAACACCAGCGTCTTGATGCCAAGGAGTTGCTCCAAATTTTACTAAACCATTTTCATCTCTAGGAGCTTCAGATTCTGGAACTTTAATTCTCACATGTTGTATTGGATTTGAAAATATTTCATCACCTATAACTGTTTCAACTGCATCTAATAAGCTCTCGCATCTAAGTGCATTAAAGACAGCTGGTCCAGCCCAAAATGGAGTGTCTGCCTTTATTCCACTTTGAGGAAGCGAGAAATCAAAATATTGATTATGTACTTCTTCAGATTCTGCATAAATTTTAGTTACTCTTTCACCAAAAGGTAGATCCTCATATTTTGAAGAAATTTTACCTGCATTATAGAGTTCATCAGCAAGGTTTGAAAGTACGGTATGGTATTCATCGACTATGGGATCAATAATTTTCTCTGGATCAATCAAATTCTCTATCTTTAAGAATCCAAATTCTTCAAAGTGTGACATTTGTTCTGCTGTAAGTCGTGCCATTGTTATCCTTTACTTTTTCAATATTATACAAAAAATTTAAAAAATTACTAAATTGAATTAATATGCCCATTCTGGCATTTGACTCAAGTTGTAAAGTTTTTCAATATTATCCTTATTAATTAATTTTTTGGTTTCCCCAAAAGTTAATATAGTTCCATTTCTAATTAATATGCATTCATCTGATGACTCTTTAATAAAACTTAAATCGTGAGATGTTAAAATTATTTTTGTTCCAAAAGATGAGATTTGTTTTAAAACATCAATAACAAGTATTTTGTTAGATAAATCTAAATTAGAAGTAGGTTCGTCTAAAATTAAATACTTTGGTTGTTGAACTAAAGCTCTAGCAAATCTGACTTTTTGTTTTTCTCCTGATGATAAGTCATCTACTTTTGCTTTAATCAAATCTTGAAGATTTAATGATTCTATAACCTGATTAATGATGGTTTTGTCTTTTTTGTTAATAAATCCTAATCTACCTAGGTAAGGATACCTGCCCATTTCAACAATTTCTTGAACACTGAATCCATATGTGGGTTCATAGTCTTGGGAAACAAAGGCAAAAATTTTAGCAAGTTGATTTTGATTTAAAGTTTTTATATTTAAATCATTGATGTAAATTTCTCCGGATTTATGCTTAAGTAACCCAGAGATTAATTTAACTAAAGTTGTCTTGCCAGAACCATTTGGTCCAAGTAATCCTAATATTGAAGAGTCTGAATAAAAAGATAAATTATTTAAAATCTTTTTATCTTCATAGTAAAAATTAAGATTGTCTAGTTTAATACTCATTAGAAGTCTCCAAATCCCTCAATTTGTTCTACATTGAACAAAATTTTTGCTAGTTCTTCTGAACCTTTTATATTCCAATAAGACAAAGTTCCCCACCAATTAGGATTAACCATATATACTTTATCATTTTTTATTGCTTGAATAGAACTTAATGAATCATCTGCGAGTAGATCATCATAAAAATCTTGCCCTCCCCACTGAACAGATTGGTTAATAAGAATGATTTCTGGATTCATGGATATCAGTAGTTCTTTATCGATTGTAGAGTTTGATACTACATCATTTTCTGCTGAAAGGTTTGTTCCACCTGCTAGTTGAATTATTGAATCTTCTGTAGATCCAGAACCTGCAGTCCAATATGCATCCCACCAAGATAAAGTTATCACTTTCATTTTTGGGTCTTTTAGATCCATTACAAGATTATTTAATGATTCAATATTATTATCAATTTTTTCTACTAAAGATTTAGCTTTTGCCAAATTTCCAGTAATATAACTCATTAGCCAAACATCATTTTTTCTTCCATCAATACTATTATTTAATTGTGTTTGTATAACAGTAATGCCAAAATCTTCCAAAGCATCAATTAATTCAGGTGAAGCGAATGGATCGGCAAACACAATATCTGGATCTTGAGCGATTATTGTTTCTGGATCAGAGGATATGGTAGGAAGTCCTTTTGATTTAGATTGTATATTACTTCCTTCTTCTTGTGCAAAAGATGTCGTAGCAACAATTTGAGAGCTATCTGTAATTCCAAATAAAATCTCATCATGTCCTAATGAAATAGTTGCTAATCTTTCGGGTTTTTCAGATATTATTATTTCTGTTTCATTAATGATTATTGTTCTAGGCCAAGAAACATTACTTGGGTCAAGAATATTATCAATAGATGATAGAAACTGTTCGTAAGAAACATCTTTTTCTACTATTGGTTCTTCAGTTTTAGTTTCTTCTATTATTGGTTCTTCAGTTTTAGCTTCTTCTACTATTGGTTCTTCAGTTTTAGTTTCTTTTACTATTGGTTCTTCTTTGTGATGTTCATTATGCTGAGAATCATCGTGTTTTTCAGTACTATGTGAAGAATCAGAAGTATGATTTTCGTAATATCCTCTATTATCTTTACCTGCTTGGCACGCAAAAATAATAAATGCAAAAGTTAGAGCTGTAACTATTTTTAAAAATTTATTTTTTTTCATTTCATCTCCTTTTTATAAAATTGTTTTTAAAAATTAAAAAAATAAAAAATGGACCTCCAATTAAGCTCATCAATACTCCAACTCTTAAATCTGACGAGCTAAAAAATATTCTTGTAATGTAATCCATAAACAATACAAAAAAACCTCCAAACAAAGCAGATAATGGTAAAACAAAACGATTGTCATTTCCTATAATAAGTCTAATTATGTGAGGCACAACCAAACCCACAAATGCTAGAATACCACTTACTGAAACTGCTGCGGATGTTACAAGAGTTGTAAAGAAAAGACAAATTAAGATAGATCTGTTGACATTTATTCCTAATGAAGCTGCATAATCATCTCCAATCATAATCATATTAACTTCCTTTGACTTTAAAAAGAGAAAAATGGTTCCAAAAAATATAATTGGAACTGTTATTATAAGATGCTCCCACCTAGTTGATTCAAATCCACCTATCAACCAATAAAAAATTGAGCGCATTTGGAAAGGATTGTCGCTAAGATAAACACTTAAAGTAATTAATGCATTTAAAAATGATCCAATTGCAATACCTGATAATAAAAGAATAGTAGTTGATTTTCTTCCAGTGAATACGAAAATTATATATACAAGAAAGGATGCAATCAGTCCTCCTAAGAATGAAAATGAAGGAACTATAAATAAATTAATTGATTGAATAGCTAATGAAAATGGTATAACTGCTCCAAGAGCAGCACCAGCCGATACGCCTAAAATTGAAGGGTCAGCTAGAGGGTTTCTAAATATTCCTTGCATAATTGCACCTGAAATTGATAGAGCCATTCCAACAAAGAACGAAAGGATTATCCTGGGTAATCTTATATCCCAAATAATTGAGTAATTTACTTCTCCATTAAAAGAATTAAGAAATAAAATTGAATAAATATCAAATACTGGAATCTTTATAACACCTGAGGATAAAGAAATGAAAGCAGTAATAATAGTTATTAAAAATATAAATACTAGATAGAAATAGAGTAAATTTAATTTATCGTAAACTAATTTGTTTTTCATTACCTTACCTAACTCTTAAATTAGGAGCAACGAAAAACATTAACTCCTTACGCGAAGAGTATGATAATACCTATTAGGCAGGTCTCCTGACTTATGCTTACGCAATTACAGTGGCGCGACCGCGATGGAATTTCACCATCTTCCCTATTCTCTCTGAGTGAGCACCTCATAGGTTCATATGTTTTATATTATAATTCTAAAATGAAGAAAATTTATACAGCCTTTTTATTCATTTTTTTATTATTTATTATTTCTTGTTCAGAAAAAATAAATATTTATAAAGATGGACAATTAACTCAAACACTAACATGGGATCATCCTTACGATGTGTCTGTTAAAGTAAAAAGAAATTCTGTATGTTGGGTTGAAGCTATACCAGAAAATTTAGATTATTTTTCAGGAGCAATTATTGCTGACCAAACTACAGCTCATATAGGTAAAGGTGAATTCATAAATAAGCTAGACTATCTTAATTTCACTATTCTTTTAAAAAAAGATTATAGTCTGAATCCGCCAGCAAATTCTAAAATTTCTATTAACATAGATTGTAATAATGGTGAATATTTATTTAAAAATAACTATGATATTAATTAGTAATCTTATAAAATAAATTTATGACTAGAAAAAAAAATTTTTATTCCGCCTTATCTGAATATAAATCTTTAAATATGTATAAAGGAACCACCCTTGAGGATGCAATCATGTTAAATAATGACAATGAAAGTTTAGAAAAAATATTGAAGTATTTGATTGTTCCTGCAGTTAGTTTTGCATCATTAATTATGACTGCTATTATTCTTTTAGCACTATATTTGTTTCTATATGCACTTCTAGAGTATAATCCTACAATTTGGGACATGTTAGGTTCAAAAGCTTTATAGATTGAAAAATCAAAACTTTAAAAACTCTTACTTTGATCACTTAAGACACGTAGGCGATCCTATATCTGACAATGCTGTTGATTTTATATATAAAGATAATTTCAAATATATGAAAGAAATGCATTCTGTAGATTTGTTTAAAAAAAAATTCCCCTTAGAAATTCAAAGATTAATTGACGATACTATTAAAAGATCAAAAATTATTGATAAATCTATTCTAAATTCAGGACAAACTTTATTTGCAAGGCATGCTACAGATATTTTATTTGCTTTATTTCATGCTGCTCTTCCTGAATGCTATGCAGCGGCTAAAGGGAGTAAGATTTTAGTTTATAACAAGAACATGTTAAAAAACCCTAGAAAGAGACTGTTTGAAACAAGTACCTTTGTTAAAAATGTGATGGACAAAAATAATTTTTATAAGAACAATGCAGGTTTGTTTGCATGTTTAGAATTAAGGTTTATTCATAGTTTAATAAGAAAAAGTATAAGAAAAGAAGATTTAGATGAAATACCAATAAATCAGGAGGACATGCTCGGAACGATAATTGCTTTTTCTGAAGTATGCCTAAATGGTTTAGAAAAATTAGGTATGAATTTTGATAAAAAAGAAGCAGATGCATTTATAAAAAGTTGGAGTTATATGGGATATATGATTGGTATAAATGAAGATATTTTACCTAAAAACAGGTTAGATTCTCAAAATCTAAGAACCTTTATAAGTGATAGAAATCATAAATACTCAGAAGACGGGATTATATTGATGAATGAATTAAGAAAGTTTCAAAAAAGAAGTTTGCCTATACCTGGAATTCAGTTTGTTTTAGATGAATTAACTACTAAAATGACACATAAAAAAGTAAGTGAAGCATTAGAGCTTAAGCGTTCAAAAATTGCAAGAAAATTTTTAATATTAATTTCTAAAATTTATAGTATAAAGGCTTTCACAATTAACAAATTACCATTTACAAAAAAAATTATTGAAAAACTCGAATTTATGCTCCTTAGAAATTCTCTTTTTGTTCAAAGTATTATAGAAAATAAAAGAAACCCTGAAGATTTAATAAAACCAAAAAATGAATAAATCTATTACTATAATGGGATCTGGTAATACCGGTCTCTCTACAGCATTAAAATTAAAAAATGATGGACATAAAGTTTGCTTATTTGAACTACCAAACTTTTCGGATTCTACAAAGGATCTTTTTGGAAAATTAAATTTGATTTTAGAAGAAGAAGACTTTGATCTAAGTTTAGATTTGATTACGAATAATATAGAAGATGCTTTAGATTTTTCAAAAATCATTATTATATGTGTACCTGCTTATGCTCACAAAGGCTTCGCTGAAGCATTATCTAATAAAGTGTCGAATGACCACATAGTGGTTTTGATGCCTGGAACATTAGGTTCTCTTGAAATAAAAAACATACTAGAAAAAAATGAGTCTGAAATACCTATTTTAGCTGAAACAGATACATCTCCTTATGTATGCAGAAGAACAGGAAAAACACAAGCTACTATTCTAGGAGAAGTTCCATCATTAGGTATTGCTATTATGCCAAAGAAACTAACAAATGAAATCACACAAAAACTTAAGGAATTTTTCCCAACATTAAATTCATATGCAGATGTTTTAGAATGCGGGCTATCATCATTAAATCCTGTTATGCATCCAGCAGGTGTTTTACTAAACTCTGGAAGAATAGAAAAGTCAGAAGGTGAGTTTTACTTTTACAATGAAGGAGTAACTCCAAGTGTCTCAAATGTTATTAATGCAGTTGATAAAGAAAGAAGAAATATAGCAAAAGTTTTTGATCATAATCTACCTAATATTGCTGATTCATTTCATTCTGCAGGTTTTGGTATAAAAGGAAATCTTATTGAAACAATTTCTAGCAGTAAGATGTTAACCTCACTTAAGGCTCCAGGAGTAGTAAATCATAGATGGTTGACTGAAGATATTTCTTACGGAATTTATACTTGGAGTCTTATTGGAAATAAGTTTGAAGTACCTACGGAAACTATGGGAAATATAATAAGCCTTGCTTCAACAATGCTAAATATTAACCTTAAAGAAAACAGCAGAAACCTAGATGATCTAGGGATAAATAAATTAAGTTTAGATGAAATAAAAAAATTACTATAATTACATTTTTTTCAAATCAAAATCTAAGTTTAATTCTGCTTTAATGTTATCGAACCAATCAATAACCTTATAATGATATGGAATTCCATTCTTTAGTCTAATCTCAGTTTCTTCATGTTCAGGTAATCCTGCGTATACTACTCTATCCTGTCCTTCAACAGGAGTGGTATTAGCCAAGCCTGATAAAAAGTCATCCATATCTTTCTTGAATTTACTAACTTCTATAAAACCGTCTATCTTAATAGCTTGAACAAAATGTCCCATTTCACCGTATGTATTTGGGGGCATTAAGAATCCTGCACCCATTCCGCTTAAAATATCACAAAATACTTCTGCTACTGCTGCATATCCGTAGCCTTTATGTGATCCATTTTCTCTTGTTCCACCAAAAGGAAGCATCATATATTCATCTCGATCATCTGGCAAATCTACTTCGTTCAAGACAGGATTTCCATTTGAATCAGTTATCCAAGCTGGATCCATTTTAGCACCAACTCTTTTGGCTAATGAAAGTTTATTTCCAGCAACTTGAGTTGTAGCAATATCAAATACAAAAGGAGGTTCTTTATCAGCAGGAACAGCATAGGCCCATGGATTAGTTGCAAATCTTTTTTCAGCTCCATGAGTTGGAACGGAACTAAGAGAGTTTCCTGCAGTCATAGTAAGGCCAATCATATCATGTTCTAAGGCCATCATTGAATGATAAGCTAGCATTCCAATATGTCTAGAATTGTGAACAGCCACAGAACCTGATCCATATTTTTCTGCTTTTTCTATAGCTATTTCCATAGCTTTTGGCAAAACATGTAATCCAAGACCATCGTCTCCATCAATATTTGCAGTTGTATGAGTTTCTCTTGTAATTTTAAAATTTGGATTAGGATTAATTCCTAAATCATTATTGCCAGCAGCATATCTATCAACATATATAGGAAGCATATTAGAAACACCATGACTTTCACATCCTCTTAGGTCGCTGGTCATCAAAACTTCTGATGAAAGTAGAGCGTCATCTTCAGATAATCCCATCTTCATAAATATTTCTTTAGTTGCTTGAGTCATTGATTCAGACTCAATCATAACTTGATCTTCTTTAGGTACTAAAAATCTTTCTAACATTTCTCTCTCCAAACTATAAATTAAATTAAATAATATGAGTTATAATTTTGTAATATACCTTAATCTAAAAGTTTTTATTATAATAAAAACTCTAAAAATGAAGTTATATCGTGCCCCCATAGCTCAGTGGCTAGAGCAGATCCCTCTTAAGGATAAGGTCCAAGGTTCGAATCCTTGTGGGGGTACCACAAAGTTTATATATAAATCAAGTATAAATCGAACTAAAAAAATTTTACTAAGAAAAATATTAAGATACCAATTAAGGAACCAATCTTATGAGTTAGGATTTATACTCAAATGCAACTAGAGTATTTTTACTTAAAATACTGTTTAGTCAGTAAATTGTCAGTAAAGTTAGAATAAGTTAGTATGCGACAATCAACAATACATAGACTAAATTATTCTAATAATCTATCTTGATAATTCTTAATGCTCAATGTTTTATCTATAATTTTTTGAAGTTTAGGAGAGATTACATCTATAATATGTTCTTGGCACTCTAGCTCATTGTTTTGATTCAATCTAACTCTGTAATTTAGATTAAGATTATTGTCAGTATC
>CETH01059568.1_pt1 | contig 15941 bp, 17 predicted proteins | sample 361461 | NCBI WGS metagenome assembly CETH01 (sample SAMEA2622695, study PRJEB7988) | marine metagenome | isolation source: saline water (ENVO:00002010), including
GTTATTAATGGGAATATGACAGTGTTTTTGACGACACACAATAGTGATTTTGCATTATCTGTAGCTAATACTATAGGTATTTTGCAGTCAGGGAAAATAGAATTTCAGGCACATAGCAAAGATGAATTTCCTGAGTTAATTGATAAATATAAATCAATAAACGAAAGTGTATTATGAAAAACTATTTTTTATATATATGGTACATTTCGGCAAAGGATATTAAGGTTGAGTTACAACGTAAAGAATTACTTCTCCTAACAATAATTTTTTCTTTTACGTGTGTTGTAATATTTAATATATCTATTGATGTAACTATAGATTTATATCTTCGCGTTCTTCCAGGAATATTATGGGTTACAATCTTTTTTACTTCAGTTTTAGGCCTTAATAGATTTTTATCACGAGAAAGAGATAGTGGAAATTTTGAAGCCTTATTACTTCTTCCTATCTCCAGAGATATTTTATTTTTAGGTAAAGTTACTACTCTTTTCTTGTTTATGATAATTTTGGAAATATTAATTTTCCCTATTTTTACTATTCTTTTTAATTTGAATATTATCCATATTCCAATTATTTTTGTTGCAGTATTAGCTACACTTGGAATTTCGGTGCTTGGCACAATTATAGGATCCATGACTTCAAATACTGGAGTTAAAGAAACACTCTTACCAATACTATTATTCCCTTTGATTTTTCCAATTTTACTTGCTGCAATTGAAGTTACAGGTTCGGTACTTAGGGGACAAACATTTGCTGAATATAATAAATGGATTCAATTATTAGCAATTACTGATATAATATTTATTATTATATGTTCTTTTTTATTTACTAAAGTCATGAATGATTATTAATTAATATAGAATTCACTATGAAAATAAACTCAAATTTTTATCTTATAATTACTGCTGTTATTGTAATATTTGATGTAGCATTGATAACATTATTTGCGCCAACAGAAGTCATTATGGGGCATGTTCAGAAAATTTTATATATACACGTTCCAAATGCTTGGGTTGGCTTTTTATTTTTCTTCTTTGTATTTATCGCATCAATTATGTATTTGATAACCAAAAATATTCGATGGGATTATTTTGGTCAAGCATCCGGAGAAATAGGAGTGGTTACAACTACAATAATGGTAATTAGCGGTGCTGTTTGGGCTAAGCCCGTTTGGGGAGTATGGTGGACTTGGGACCCAAAGCTCACTACGTCTTTAATTATGTTATTAATGTATATTGGTTATTTGATGTTACGAGCATATGCTTCCAATCCCAAACAAGGCGCGACTTTTGCGTCTGTTTTGGGCATAATTTCTTTTATTAATGTTCCTATAGTCTATATGGCTTCTGTTTGGTGGAGAACTGTTCATCCTGAGATGATCATTGGCCCATTAAAAGAATCTGAAGCAGGATTAACAGCATCTATGGGTTTTATATTAATATACTCTACTTTTGCTATTACAGTACTGTGTGTCTTTCTACTAGTTAGAAGGTTCCAGTTACGAACCATGGAAGAATTAATTAAGTAATCAATACATGAGGTTGAAATGAATTATTTATTCGCAGTTTTCACTATAACTTGGCTTGTATATTTTGGGTATTTATTTGTAATAAATAGAAAAATAGAAGATGTAAAAGAATCGTTAGATAAAACTAACTAGTCAATTTTAAATAGATCTTTCCAGTTTTGATCTTGATCAGGATATTTGGCGCCAAATAAATCAATATGGTGGTCTTCTAACAAAGGTACTGGATATTTAGTCATTAAATTTTTTTGCTGAGATTTAAAATCGATGTTGTCTAGTTCTATATTTTTTGAGAGTATTAAGGTTTTAAAATTACCTAAACTATTTGGGTCCACAAGGTTAAGCATACCCATTCTGTTCGCATTAATTTCTCGTTGGTTGAGAGACAAATTCCCTAATTTAATGAATAAGTTTTCGAAACCTTGTTCGTATAAAAATTCTCGCTGAGATATTAACTTATTTGATTTTAAATTGTTTTTAGTAGCTTCGTTTATTAGTGCTGAAAAGTTAACATGACAAGTTATATCTTGTTTCCCAGGTTTTAAATAAGGATTTTGTGACATAGTGTGCTGATAATAACAGGAAAGTGACCCTTTTTTAAATTTAGAGAGTAAGTTTTCTGACGTGTCTCCATAATCTATATTTAACACAACGCCAGTGTCCAAAATGGATGCAATATTTTTTAGATATTCAATACTTTGTAATGATATTTCAAAAATTTGTTTTTCCTCTATACAAATATCATGTTCTTTAAGAAATTCAAATATTTTTTCGGAAGAAACAGATCCATACGTCTCGAAAAATTTCCCATCTTTAAAATCAACATATATCTCTTTTATTTGATTATCTATCTTTATTATACGGTGAAAGGGTAAAGCATCAAAAACCTCATTGAGGATGATAATCCCAGTGAAATTATTAAAGGGGATAGTATTACTAATGATTGAGTTAAAGTTATTATTAATTGATTTTTCTGGGTTTCTGATGTCTATTGTTATATACTCTAAAGACTTGTAAAAGTCAGTTGATAAGTTTTTAGAATAGTTACTAATATCATTTGCTAATTGATAATTACCTGCTCCAATTTCCAATATTATTAACTTCTCTTGAAATATATTACTTTTCCATAAGGACTCTAAATACAAAGATATTAAAGCCCCAAATACAGGATGAGCCATAGGGGATGTGTAATAGTCATCATTAATAATTATATTATCAGGAGTATAAAATCCCCCTTTTGGCCAATATAAACAAAGATCCATATAATTTTCAAATGTTATTGGACCATGTTCTTCAATTCTAGATAGTAATTCAGAATTTAAATTTTTCATAAATAGAAAAAAATATCAATTTATATATGAGTTTTAATCAATCTCATATTGACAGTAAATAGATTACAGTGCTAAAGTTTTTATGGTCAATATAGTAGCTCACTGATGTTCTTTTTGTCCTGAAAAATCAAGCTAATTATAGGACTAATTTATAATTTATAATGTCTTCCTATGGGGGATACATGTCTAAGAGACAAGATTTTGTAGTTCGATTTGCAGGAGAAGGAGGTCAGGGAGTAGTAACAGCATCAGAAGCATTAGCAAGAATTGCTTCAGAGGTTGGATACCATTCTCTTACTTTTGCAACTTTTCCATCACAAATTATGGGAGGACCGACTTATACTCAGGCAAGAATTTCAACCTCTCCTGTTTTAAGTCCAGGAGATGAATTAAACGTATTAGTTGCTTTAAATGAAGAAGCATATGAGACACATAAAAATGAACTTTCGGAAGACGGTATAATTTTATACGATTCATCATTTACACCATCAGGTGACGAAAAATCTATTGGTATGCCTTTCGATGATTTGGCGAAAGAAGCAGGAGATGCAAGAACTGCTAACATGGTAATGATGGGCGCTCTTTCAGCGCTTGTACAAATGCCGGAAAAATACTTAAAAGATTTTATTGAAAAAAGGTTTCTTTCAAGAGGTCAAGAGATTGTAGATGCAAATTTTAAAGCTATAGATTTTGGAATAGAAAAAGCGGCAGAAAGTGCATTTAATTTAGGTGAGCTTGAAGAACCTATACCTCCTGAATATAAACAGGTTATGATGAAAGGGAATGATGCAATATCTTTGGGATCGATAAGAGCGGGTTTGAATTTTTATGTTGGATACCCAATTTCCCCTGCTACGACTATATTACTCTATATGGAACGAAACCTTTTTGGAGATGAAAAATTTGTATATCAAGCATCTTCTGAAATAGAAGCAATTAACGCTATTCTTGGTGGTGGGTATGCTGGGAAAAAATCTATGACAGCTACTGCTGGACCTGGGTTTTCATTAATGAGTGAAGGGTTGGGCTTAGCATGGATGGCAGAAATACCATTGGTTGTTGTAGATGTTCAAAGGGGTGGACCTGCTACAGGTCTTCCTACAAAAACCGAACAATCTGATTTATTTTCATCTATAAACCCTGCTCATGGAGATGTTTCTTTACCAGTTATTGCACCTGGTATGGTCGATGAATGTTTTACTGCTGGTGTGATGGCATTAAATTGGGCTGAACGATATCAAGGTCCAGTAATATTACTTACTGAAATGTCATTAGCTGAAAGAGTACAAAACATTAAAAAACCTGACTTGGAATCAGTAATTGTTGAAGATAGAAAAATATATGAAGGTAATAACGGGTATTTACGATATGATGGTTTTGAACTTTCACCTATGCCCATTCCAGGCAGACCAGGATCATACATTGCAAATGGTAGTGAACACGACGCAATGGGTGATACTACACACCTACCTAGTCGTCACATTCAAATGACTGAAAGAAGGTTCAGTAAATTAGATCTTCTAAGAGATGGGGATTTTGAAGAAAAAAACCCTGAAGCATCTATAGCGATTATGCCATGGGGCGGGTCTAAAGGTCCTGTGTTGGAAGCATATAATAAATTGATAGAGTTAGGCATAGATGTCGGTTGGTTTTATACTATGTATTTGAATCCACTCCCTAAAGATTTATTAGATAAATTACTTACAAAAGACTTAGTAATTGTTCCAGAGTTAAACTATCAGGGGCAATTTTCTTCATTATTAAGATCCCATAGTGTGAAAGCCAAATCAATAGTACAATATACAGGATTGCCTTTTAAAGTAGGTGGCTTAGTAACTAGTATTAATGATATGATTAATCAAACAACCGAGGTGGTGAAAAATTGAGTAAGAAGAATCCTGAATATGATTTTTTATGGTGCCCAGGGTGTGGCGACTTTGGAGTTCGTAGAGCCGTAGAGTTTGCTTTAAACGATAGAATCACTGAAAGAGAAGAAATAATTGAAAATAATGTTGTAGTTGCAGGCATTGGTTGTTCAGGGAATTTGGTTCATCTGCTTGAGGATCCCCAACCTTATGGAATTCATGGTATACATGGAAGATCCTTACCAATCGCTTTTGGTATAAAAATGGCGAATCCTAAATTGAATGTTCTGACAGTCGCTGGAGATGGAGATTTTTTAAGTATTGGTATGGAACACATAGCACCGCAAGCTACTCGTAATTTAGATATATGTTCTGTTGTAATGGATAACGGAGTCTATGGTTTAACTAAAGGTCAAAGTTCTCCAACAACTGATTATGGTGTTAAAACAACATCAACCCCATATGGGAAAATTGAGGCAAAGATACACCCATTAAAGTATTATTTAACTATAGGCGCGAGTTTTATTGCGTCAGGTTATTCTAGTAAACCTAAGGATTTAGCTAAGTTAATTCATGCAGGTATGAATCATCCTGGATTTGCAGTTGTTCATGTACAGTCACCTTGTACAACCTATAATGATACATATGAAATATTAAAAGGCAGCCCTAAAAAAGGTATACCTGGTCTTATGTATGATATTCCTGAAGAATATGATAGAACCGATCCAGTAGCAGCTGAAGAATTACTTAACTCACCAGGTATCCCAGTGGGTATAATTTATGAAGATAAAACTAGACCTTCTTTGACTGCTGAAAACAATAGACTGAAAGAAACAGTTAAAGTAAGAGATATTTCTGAATTATTAGCTGACTATGACTTTTAGTAATTATAATTCTTTAGTTTTTTCTGATTGAACTTCTTCGTATTTAGAAGGACATTTGACGATAATATTTTGGGCTTTAAAATACTCATCGTTTAGGTTGTCTTTGTTATTTAATTTCCCTTCCAATACTATTTCTGACTGTTCGTTAAAGAAAAGCTCAGGTACCACTCCTTCATAATGGGCAGTTAACATATTACTACCATCTTCACTTTGAATACTGAATACCGCAGTGGTTGAATCTTTTTCGCGTTCAAATGAATTATCAACTAATGTTCCTACTACTCGTATGGTTTCTGTAGATTTAATATTTGCTTTGGATAACTCATCAATTTTGTAGTAAAAGACTGTAGAACTATCAAAAGCTAATATTACAAAATAAATTATAGTTAAAATTAAAACTGTGACTGAAAAATAAATTTTTTTATTTGTGGTAATCAATTTTCTTCCCTCATAAGTATTGTAGCAAATACTATATGAATACGAAAGTTATTCATTGATTTCAGCTAAATCTTTTTGATCTGCTTTAATAGCGTTTTCCATAGCATCTATAGCTATTTCTATTTGATCATCATCAGGTTGTTTAGTAGTTAATTTTTGTAAGGCCATATTCGGAATGATTAACCATTTTACAAAAATGTTATTACTATGTTTTCCCGTAAATCGTAATGTTTCATACGCAATACCTGCTATCACAGGAATTAAGACTATTCTGGAAATTATTCTAAGCCATAAATCAGGTCTTCCTAAAAATGCAAAAGTTATAACTGAGATTATCATTACAAGTAATAAAAATGCTGTTCCACATCTTGGGTGTGCAGTAGAGAATTGACGTATATTTGATATTTCTAGAGGTAGATTTGCTTCATAAGCTTTTACAGTCATATGTTCAGCACCATGATATTGAAATACTCTTTTTATGTCAGGCATAAAACCAATCAACCATATATATAAAATGAAGAAAGTAAGTCTAATTATTCCTTCAATTAAATTACTTATAAAAGATATTATTGGTGTTTGAGCACTTAAAATAGTACTATCTAAAAAATGTACGGCTAATAATGGTAAAACAAAAAAAACCAGGATGGTAAATGCTAAGGAAATGCTTAAACTTATTGCAACGCCTAGGTTACCAATTTCTTCTTCTTCTTCTCCTGCACTAACATTCGCAGAGTAAATCAAAGATTTTATTCCAAGAAACATTGTCTCAATTAAAACTAATGATCCTCTTATAAACGGGATTTTTTTCAAAGGCCCTGTAAAGATTTGACTAATTACGGATGTTCTTGATTCAATATTTCCATCAGGTTTTCTTACAGATACTGATAAATTATTATTACCACGAATCATTACTCCTTCGATAAGAGCTTGTCCGCCATAGAAAAAAGTTTGTTCTGGAGGTTTTGTATCGATTTGTTTTGAGTTCATTCTATAATAGATACAACGGCGTATATTGGATTAAATACCGTATCTTCTCTTAAGTCTTTCAACTCGTCCTTCAGTATCCACAATGCGTTGTTCTCCGGTATAAAACGGATGACACGAACTACATATTTCAACACGGACTTCTTCTTTAGTGCTTCCAGTTATAGTAGTTACACCACAAGCACAGACTATTTTAGCATTGTTATAATATGTTGGATGAATATCTTGTTTCATAATAATTTATTTTGCTTGTATATTAACTCTTTTTCGTAATTTGGTAGCATGATCATATACTACTTCACCGTCAATTTTAGCATATAGAGTAAAATCTCTACCCATACCTACATTGACCCCAGGTCTAATCTTAGTACCTCTTTGGCGTACTAAAATTGTTCCCGCAGATACCTGATTACCGCCATATTTTTTCACACCTAATCGTTGTGAATTACTATCACGACCATTTTTACTACTACCGCCACCTTTTTTATGTGCCATTTAGTTCTCCGATGTTGTTTCTGTCTTAGGTTTAGTCTTGCGTGTACGTGGCTTAGAAGGAGCTTCTACGGATTCTTCTGCCTTAGGTTTTTGTGTTCTTGTTTGACGTTTTGTTAATTTATCAATTTTAATACGAGTTAACTCTTGTCTATGACCAGTTTTTGTACCAGCTCTAGTTTTATTTTTGAATCTAAATACAATAATTTTATCCCCTCGCAAATGTTTTTCAACTGTACCAGTTACCTTCGCACCTTTGATTACAGGATCTCCATAAGTTAATTGTCCTTTAGAATCACACATTAATAAAACACTATCTAAAGTAACATTTTCTCCTTCAGATATTTCATTTATACGGTCAACATCCAGAATATCACCTGGTGATACTTTGTATTGTTTTCCTCCGGTTTTTACTACTGCATATTCCATTTTTCTTGATTCCTCCAAGAGAAGAAGCTTCTGATTAAATTATAGGTTTGAATATATCAGAGCCACAAAGGTAATATTCTATTACATTTTTGTCAATAGGTCGAGTGTTTTTTTAAATTAATGAACTAACTGCTTCACACGTTTATTTTTTCGTGATTTTTCAATACCATTTTTTGAAAATGTGAGAGATCCATTTTTTATATCTACCTTTATTTGATCGCCTTTTGTGTAATTATGCAAAAGTATTTCTTTGGACAAAGGATTTTCTATTTTACGTTGAATAATTCTTCTTAATGGTCTAGCACCATAATCTTTATCAAATCCATTTTCTACTAACCATTTAGTGGCAGATTTAGATAATATAATTGAAATCTCCTGTTCTTCTAGTCGACTATTAACTTCGTTTATGATCAGTTGTATTATTTCACCCATTTGCTCTTCATTAAGTTTGTTGAATATGACAATTTCATCAATTCTATTTATTAATTCAGGACGGAACGTAGATTTTAAAGCAGACTCAATTGATGTTGTTAATTTTTCCTTATCACTTATGTTATCTGTTAAGGATTTGAAACCAATATTATCCTTAGGGTTTTCTGTTGTACCTAAATTACTTGTCATTATGATAATCGTATTGGTGAAATTTACTGTTCTACCACTTCCATCAGTGAGGCGGCCATCTTCAAGTATTTGTAATAAAATATTAAATACATCGGGGTGGGCTTTTTCAATTTCGTCAAAAAGTATTAATTGATAGGGTCGTCTCCGTACTAATTCGGTTAATTGTCCCCCTTCGTTATAACCTACATACCCAGGAGGTGATCCAATTAGTCTAGATACAGAGTGTTTTTCCATATATTCAGACATATCAATTCGAACCATATTTTCCCTATCGTCAAACATAAATTCTGCAAGCGTTTTAGCAAGTTCAGTTTTGCCAACTCCTGTAGGTCCAAGGAATATAAAACTTCCTATAGGCCTTTTAGGATCTTGAATTCCAGATCTAGATCGACGAATTGCATCTGCAATAATAGTAATTGCATTATCTTGACCAATAACTTTTGTTGTCATTATTTTTTCCATATCCAATAATTTATTGGCTTCATCCTGGACAATCTGTGAAACTGGTATTCCTGTCCACCCTGCAATAATCTCAGCAATAGTTTCTCTTTCTACGTTTGTTGTGATTTTTTCTTTTTTCACCCAAGTCTTTTTTTGTTTATTGAAATTTTCTTCAGCTTGCAGTCGTTCCATTTTTAATTGCGCAACTTTTTCATAATCTATAATTTCAGATGCCGCTATTTCCTCATCATTAAGTTGTCGTATTTTTTCTTCGAGGACACGTAAATCTTTTGGCATACTTTGTGTATCAATACGAACTTTGCTTGCAGCTTCATCAATTAAATCAATCGCTTTATCAGGCAGATTACGTTCGGTTAAATATCTGTCACCAAGTTTACTAGCAGCTACTATAGCGTCATCATAAATTTTTACCTTGTGGTGAGCTTCATATTTCGGACGTAAAATCTTAAGCATTTCTATTGTTGTTTCTACATCAGGTTCTTCAACCCAAACTGGATGAAACCGTCGTTCTAGAGCTGCATTTTGTTCAATATTAGACCTGTATTCTTCTGGTGTAGTTGCCCCAATACATTGCAATTCACCCCTAGCTAATGCTGGTTTCATTAAATTACTTGCATCTATAGCACCTTCGGCAGCTCCTGCACCTACTACATTATGTAATTCATCAATAAATAAAATTACTTCTCCTTTGGCATTTTTAACTTCATCCATTACCGTTTTTAATCTTTCTTCAAATTCACCTCTGAACTTTGCTCCAGCTACTAATGACCCCATATCTAAAGAAAGTATTTTCTTATTTTTTAAAGTATCTGGAACATCATTTGAAATTATTCTTTGTGCTAATCCTTCAGCTATTGCAGTTTTTCCAACGCCTGCATTTCCTATCAAAACAGGATTGTTTTTCGTTCTTCTTGTAATGGTTTGTATTACTCGTCTAATTTCACTATCTCTTCCAATAACTGGATCTAATTTATTCATTTGAGCAAGGCGGGTTAAATCTACTGTGTATTTTTCTAAGGATCTATATTTTGATTCAGCTCTTTGATCGGTAACTCTAGCATTACCACGAATATCAGCAAGGGCTATATATACATTTTCTTGATTGATATTGAATTGTTGAAAAATTTTATATGAATCACCGTCTTCTATGGATAATATTCCAATAAGAATGTGTTCTGTCCCAATAAATTCATCATGCAACCTTTTAGTTTCTTCTTGTGCTTTTTCGATTGCGTCGATTGCTCTTGGAGTGGCATAAATTTGCGAATTCCCATTACTTTTTGGCATATCTAAAGATGTTACATATGTTTTTTTTTCAAGAGAACTTTCAATTTGTTGTTGAATATTTTTTTTATTAACACCTAAAGAATCTAAGATTGTAGATGTGAGTCCTTCTTGCATATTTACCAAAGCTAAAAGTATATGCTCTACATCCCAGTTCGAATGTTTATACTTCCGTACTAAATCTTGACTTTCCGTAAGCATTTCTTGTGCTTGTTCAGTAAAATTTTCTGGTTTTAGCATTAATTCTTTCTCCTAATATAATACTTAGTTTTGTGTTGAGTTTGTACCGTCACTTAGAGCTCGAGGATTGGACCTGGATTCTATCATGTTTAACTGGTATCGCATTTGAGACATTGAATCTTCAAGTTTTTCGATTTTATCCATAAGTTTTAGGGCTATTTCAGCACCAGCAAGATTGACACCCAAATCATCAATTAAAGTTTTAATTTGTTTCAATCTTTCGAGGTCTCTTTGTGAGTAATACCTTCTATTCCCATCAGAACGGCTTGGGTCAACAAGTCCTGCTCTTTCGTAATATCGTAAGGTTTGAGCATGAACGCCGATCATTTTTGCAGCAACGCTTATGACAAAAATCGGTTCATCTATTCTTTCATTCATTAGTAACTCCAGGTTTTTCTCGGAGAGATTTTAAGGATGTAAATATTTCTTTTTCTTTGTCTGATAAGCCAGTCGGAAGTATGGATTTTAATTGAACAAAAAAATCCCCATTCTTTTCTTGTTCTCCTAATATTGGCATACCCAGTCCTTGTAGTTTGAATATCTGATCATTTTGACTTTCTGGAGGGATTTTTAGCATCACTTTTTTTGATAATGTTGTAACTTCTTTTTCTGTACCGATTATTGCATCATAATAGGGCACTGCTAAATCAATATAAATATTATTACCCTTTCTAAGATATTGATGATGAGGGATGACTTTTATATTAAGATATACGTCGGTGCCAGATAAATTAATGTGTATTTTTGAACCATTATCAACTCCAGGTGGGATTTTAACTTCAACTGATTTTGTATTCGAAGGAGTTTTTACAATTCTTTGACATCCTGTAAAAGCTTCTAGGAGACTTACATCTACAGATACTTCAGATGGTTTTGGTTTTGTTTGATTATAAGATGATTGATAGTTCTGTGATCTGTTTCCAAAAAATCCATCAAACATATTTCCTAAGTTGATATTTTGAAATCCACCAAAATTAAACCCCATATTATTATGTGAAAATGGATTAAAACCATCGCCATTCATACCTTCGGCTTGTTTCCAATTATGCCCATAAGAATCATAAAGTTTTCTTTTATTCTGGTCTGAAAGTACTTCATATGCTTCATTGATTTGTTTGAATTTTTCTTCTGCAGACTTGTCATTTTTATTCACGTCAGGATGATATTGGCGAGCTAGACGGCGGTAAGCTTGCTTTATTTCTTTTTCAGAAGATGATCTTGGAATACCAAGTATTTCATAAAACTCTTTTTCCATATGATAAATATACTTTAACTTATACCTATTGTCAATAATAATCATTATATAAATATCATAAAACTTGACAATATCATGTTAACTTATATAATGATATTATGTTACTTGTATAAAGAATAAATAATAAAGGAGAGAATTATGTTAAGAAATATTTCTTTATTAAGAGGACATTTATTTGATAATTTTGTTGATTCATCGCATATATCAGCAGATAAATTTTGGTCAAATGTTCAAAACTATCCAGTTAAGTTTCAGGAACAAGATAATCAATTGTTAATCGAACTCTTAGTTCCTGGATTTTCAATGGAAGAATTATCTGTTACTACTAAAGATAACACTTTAAAGATTGAATCAACTAAAGATGAGATTATATCTGATTTTCGAAAGGTTATTAATATACCTGCGTCTTATGATATATCAACTGCAGACGCATTACTACTCAATGGGATACTTACTATTTCATTTCAAAAACTGAAATCTGCATTACCTAACAAAGTGAAAATTCGTAATAAACAATTAACAAAATAACTATTTATTAAATATATTTGTTCTTAATTTAAGGTGTGAGACTGTTTTTTTCTTTATTGAGAAAGGTAGGCCTGAAATGTTTATCGAACGAATACAGCAATTATTGGAACGATTTATCGAGCTTTTGGCAAAAAACGCTTCTTATGATGACTGGTGGATGTAATTATAAGTAATCTCGGATTAGGAGACACATCTAAATCCGAGATTACTTGTTGAACTGTTAGTAGTATTACTAGACCTCGCAGCAATTCTATATCGATTGCAATATGATTTGTGACACAAATATGACCCACCTTTTATTACTTTTGATTCTCCTGAGCTTGGACCCAAAGGATTATTATTATCTCTAATTTTAGGATATGAGGCACTAAACCAGTCTTGTGTCCATTCCCATACATTACCTACTATGTTGTAAAGACCATATCCATTTGGCTTGTATGAATTTACGGGAGCTGTAGATAAATATCCATCCTCTAACGAATTATCTTCAGGAAATACTCCTTGCCAAATATTACACTGATGTTCATTATTTGGTGTTAGTTCATTCCCCCATGGATATATAGAATTCTCTAAACCCCCTTTTGCTGCATATTCCCATTCCGCTTCTGTGGGTAATCGTTTATTTGCCCATGTACAATAGTTCATGGCGTCATTCCATGATATGTGTACTACAGGGTGATTTTCTCTATTTTTTATATTAGATCCAGTACCTTCAGGTCTGCGCCAGTAAGCATTTTTAACAATACACCACCATGGAGTAGAGGTTACTTTGTATTCAGTTTTGGATAAATTTATTTTGGATAATAATTTATAAAAGACAAACGACCATCCATACTGTTCGGCTTCAGTTCTATATTTGGTTTCAGTGACAAATTTTTCAAATTCTGAATTTGTTACTGAATATATATCAATATTAAAATCTTCTAAGGAGATATTTTTTTCTGGTCCTTCTCCATCTTGAGGAAATCCAATATTTGAATTTGTCCCCATGATAAATGAGCCAGCTGGTATTGAAACCATATTATTAAAAATTGAATTTTTCTGCCTGGGAATAATAAGTTGATTATTAAAATTTGTATTCTTATCTGTATTTTCAGGTGTACAGCAATTCATAAGTATTTTAATATTTACCTTCCATCAAATCTGGGTACATTTTCGATTGCTTTTCTCCAGTTTAATGCTTCAGTTTTTAGATCTTTTACAATTTCAGGATATTCATCTTTCAGATTATTTGATTCAGAGAAGTCATCTGTTAAATTACTTAAATAAATATCTGCTATAGGGTTTTCAAATTCAACTAATCTACCATTCAGTACTAATTTCCAATTATCTTTCAAAATGGCTGTTTGGTTACTTGGACTACTCATAAAACTATCTTGTTCCCAATATAGACTACGATTTAAAACGGGAGTTTTATTCTCTAAATGTGACTTTATACTGATACCGTCAAGTTTATATAGATTTAGATCGACATTTAAAAAATCAAGAAGTGTTGGTAGAAAATCCATTGCTATACATGATTCATCAGATACCCAGTTACCAGAAATTTTATTAGGGAAACTTATTATATTTGGTACTTTGATACCTCCATCAAAAAGACTGAATTTATGACCTTTTAGTCTTCCAGATGTACCCCCATAATAGGGGTCTAATGTTCCATCAAGCCAGTTTCTTGTTTCTCTTGAAGGTCCGTTATCAGAAGTAAACATAATTATTGTATTCTCAAACAAGTTATTTATTTTTAGAAAGGTAATTATTTCTCCCACAGAGTCATCAACAGCACTAATCATTGCAGCCATAATTTGTTTATCCCAAGGTAAATCAGGATATCTGTCTACATACTTTTGTGGTGCATGCATGGGATAATGTGGTGCATTGTACGGAATATAAAGGAAAAAAGGATTGGATTTTTGTATTGAGGAATGAAGATATTCCATAGATTTTTTCGTGATTAGCTCTGTAAAGTATTCTCCATTTTTCCAGACTTCTACATTATTTTCCCAAAGATCGTGAACTGGATTTAAACGTTGATTGTTTTCATTTCTACCACTTGCGTAGTACCAAATGTGGGAATAATAATCTATACATCCAGATAAATGTCCGAACCAATGGTCAAAACCATGATTGTGAGGACGATTTTCTTCTGATACCCCAAGATGCCATTTCCCAGCCATATAAGTATCATATCCCATATTTTTTAAGATAGACGCTATAGTTAAATTGGTAGTAGGAAGACCAGGAGAAGTTCTATGACCTCTAAGAATAGATCGGACTCCTGTATTGCCAGGATATTTACCAGTTAATAATGATGCCCTTGATGGGCTACATACAGGACTATTTGAATACCAATTATTAAATATTATTCCTTGTGATCCTAAAGAATCGATATTAGGGGTTTTGATATATTCAGATCCTAGACAACCTAGGTCACCATAACCTAGATCATCTGTCGACAAAATTATTATGTTTGGTTTATCTGACATTCAAATTATATTTGATTTAGTATGGAGTTCAGAGTACTACTTGGTCGCATTGATTTCGAAGTTAGTTCTTCATCTGGTTGATAATATCCTCCAATATCTACAGACTTTCCTTGGATATCAATTAATTCCGAAACAATTTTGTCTTCATTATTTGAAATTTGGTCTGCAACTTTTACAAATATTCTTTGGAGTTCAGAATCTTCTGTTTGTTTAGCAAGTGCTTTTGCCCAATAATATGCTAGATAAAAGTGACTTCCTCTGGTATCTAGTTCATTTACACGTCTTGATGGTTCCCGTTGGTTTTCTAAATGTTCTCCTATAGCCTCATCTAAAGTTTTGGCTATTATTTTTGCTCGTTCGTTATTGTGTACTTGCGCATAATGTTCAAAAGAGGCGACTAAGGCACAGAATTCGCCAAGCGAATCCCATCTTAAGTGCCCTTCTTCCACAAATTGTTGCACATGCCTTGGGGCTGATCCGCCAGCGCCGGTCTCAAAAAGACCTCCACCAGCTAGTAATGGAACTACGGAGAGCATTTTTGCACTAGTACCTAACTCTAATATAGGGAAAAGATCTGTAAGATAATCCCGAAGTACGTTACCGGTAACAGATATTGTATCTTTATCTTGTCTACTTCGTGCCAATGTATAATTCATAGCTTCAATAGGTGACATAATTTGTATGTCTAATCCATTTGTATCATGGTTAGGTAAATATTTATTAACTTTTTTTATTTCTTCTGCATCATGTGGTCTTTTTGAGTCAAGCCAGAATATTGCTGGAGAACCAGTAATTCTTGCTCTATTCACTGCTAATTTTACCCAATCTTGAATAGCAATATCTTTTGTTTGACACATTCGAAAAATATCATTTTCTTCAACTTGTTGCTCCATTAACGTGGTACCATTTGCATCTTTTACTCTAATAAGGCCATTACCTGGAGCCTTGAATGTTTTATTGTGGGAACCATATTCTTCAGCTTGCGCTGCCATTAAACCTACGTTTGATACACTTCCTATTGTTGCAGGGTTGAATGCACCATGTTTTTGACAATCTTCAATTGCTGCTTGATAAATAGTTGCATAAGATCGATCTGGAATCATTGCAATAGTGTCATGTT
>CETH01061139.1_pt1 | contig 15935 bp, 15 predicted proteins | sample 361461 | NCBI WGS metagenome assembly CETH01 (sample SAMEA2622695, study PRJEB7988) | marine metagenome | isolation source: saline water (ENVO:00002010), including
CAGTCCAAGCTTTAGAGGGAGACCGTTACGCCTGTGAAGCTGCCAGAGAAAATATCATAGCTAACGGAGTTGGAGCTCAGGTGACCGTGACCGAGGTGTGGGCCACATCGAAGAGTCTCATAGACCTTGGCCCGGTCGAAGGAATCGTTGCCAATATAGAGGCGGGTATACTGGAGCCTCTCCGTGAGGGGTTCAGAGAAGCGCTAGTCTCTGGAGGTTGGTTGATCTTGTCGGGCATTCTTGATCATGAGTGGGTGAAGTCGAGAGAAAGAGCCGAGTCAAATGGATTAACTCTTATCGTTTTAGACCAAGACGGAGAGTGGCGATCGGGACTCTTTAGGCGTATGACCTAAGTAGGTGCATACCGGGATCTAGGAGAAACCCTGAGTGAAGCGCGACGTTCGTTGACGCCGAAGGGTCTGACACTATAAAGCTAAGAGCTAAATCTTCGCTCCTATGAGTAGCGAGCGTCTATTTCAGCCCGTACTAGCCCGCACAATAAATCTTGATTTATGCCATCTGGTTTGCCCGAGTTCTAGGAGAACTTTTATGAAGGACCCGAGTTGTCTCTTTTGTCTCATCGTCAGTCGTGAGATCCCGGCGGATATTGTCCACGAGACTGAAAACACTATAGCATTCCGGGATATCGCCCCGCAGGCGCCGGTGCATGTACTTGTTATTCCTAAAGAGCATGTAGAGTCATTAGCAACTATATCGGACAATAGCGAAGCTCTCTTGGGGCAGCTTATGGCAGCGGTGAGTGATGTAGCACGTATTGAGGGGCTGAAGGATTCCGGGTTTCGCACAGTGTTGAACACAGGGCCAGATGGCGGCCAAGAAGTCATGCATTTGCATGCACACGTTCTGGGAGGTCGGGAACTAAGGTGGCCTCCTGGATGATCTGCGTTGATGCCGCAGCGACACATAGATACCTTCTGCGTCTCCCGAACGAGAACCGAAGCCCCGATGGCAGGTGAAGCGTGTCAAGCTCACTCAGAGACCAAATCCAGACCGATCTGAATAAAGCAAGAAAAGGCCGTGATAAACTCAGGACCCTTGTTCTGTCGACATTGTTGGCAGAGATCAAGAACAAGGAGATCGAATCTCGTGGTGAGCTAGATGACGAAACCGTGGTGCAGGTAGTTAGCAAGGGCATCAAACAGCGCCGCGATGCGTCGGAGCAGATGAGAGAGGCTGGAAGAGGCGAGCTGGCGGATCAGGAGGATGCGCAGGAAAGAGTATTGGCCGACTACCTCCCCGAAGCTCTTAGTGAGGATGAAGTTCGCGCTATTGTGAGGAAGATCATCGAGTCGGGAGTCGATCAGTTGGGACCTCTGATGGGTCAGGTCATCCCACTAACTCGAGGACGATTCGACGGTAAAGAAGCCAACCGGATTGTCAGGGAGGAGCTGGGCTCCTGATGTCTGGATTATGATTGAACACGCGCTCGGGGTACTTGAGTTCGAGCGTGTTCTAGAACGTGTCGCCGGCCGAGCGACGAGTGACGTTGGCCGCCGCCAGATACTCGCGCTCCGGCCGAGCTACGATGTTGATGAGATCGTGCGCGAGTTGGAGCGTGTCGCTTCCTCCATGAGACTAGTAGACGCGTCACCACAATGGACGCCTGGCCCGATCCCTGATCTCGAGGAGGTACTGACGCAACTTGGTACGTCTGGCGCCGTGCTCGAACCGATCGATTTATTCCGGGTGGGCGTTATTCTCAAGACGGGCACCGGGCTTGCAAGACATCTAGACAGCGTGGCAGAAGATATTTCCGCGCTAGCGATGATTCGTGATCGGATGATCGACGATCAGGAGGTGCTTCAGGTAATCGAGCGCTCTTTCGACGATGAGGGGTGTGTCCTTTCGACGGCTTCTGAAGATCTTGATCGGATCCGGAGGCGCCTGAGGGGTGCGAGGAGTCGTATCGTGGAGAGACTGGAATCTCTTTTGTCTTCATTACCGGATCGTTTCGTTGTTCCGGATGCGTCTGTCACCATCAGAGATGGTCGCTTTGTCATACCCCTTAGGCGAGAAGGAAAAGGTAAAGTTGGTGGTATCGTCCATGATGAATCCCAAACTGGAGCCACACTCTACGTTGAGCCGCCAATAGCGATCGAGGCGACCAATCACCTCCGGGAGTTGGAGCGTGAAGAAGCCCGCGAGATAAGACGAATTCTTAGGACGCTTACCGATCTCCTTGTTCCACATCAGAGAGAACTCAAGGGCCTTTTTGAAGCCTTGGTGGACTTCGACACGCTGTATGCGCGTGCTCAAACAGCTGTGTTTTGGGAGGCCACCCCTCCGGTTATTAATGGTCTAGCACCGGGGACGCTTTCACTCCGGGACGCGCGTCACCCCCTCCTCTTAGAATCGAAGGAGGGTGGGGTCATTCCCTACGACCTCACCCTTGAGAATCAAGAGCGTTGCCTTGTCGTATCGGGTCCGAATACTGGTGGTAAGAGTGTCTTTCTCAAGGCCACGGGTCTTATCACGGTTCTAACGCAATCAGGAGTTGTTCCGCCTGTTGGGCCCGGCACGTGCCTGCCCGTTTTCGAATCTTTTTTTGCCGATATAGGAGATGAGCAGTCGATCGCACGAAATCTTTCTACGTTTTCCGCGCATCTAGAAAATCTCTATAGCCTTGTTTCCGTTGCGAGTGATCGGTCGCTTGTACTTATTGACGAGATGGGGACGGGTACCGATCCGGGAGAGGGAGCCGCATTGTCTCGCGCTGTTCTCGAAGAACTCGTCAACCGCGGTGTTACTACGATCGTTACATCTCACCTAGGGGAACTCAAGCGTCTGGACACTAGGGGAAGTCATATAGTGAATGCGTCCATGCATTTTGATACGGAGCGTATGGAACCCACCTACCGTCTCACGAAAGGACGCCCAGGTCGAAGCTATGGTTTGGCTATTGCACGAAATCTGGGTTTCCCCCCTAAAGTCCTTGATAGGGCGGAGTCCTATCGAGATAGTGGCGAGGCGAAATTGGAGGATGTTCTTGAGAGGGTAGAGGAACAGGAAGAAGAGGTCGATAGGTTGGTGCTTGAGCTAGAGGAAGAACGACGTCGGACTGACCGCCTCCGGGTAGATGTCGAGTCCAGAGAACAGACTTTATTGGAGTCGGAGCGGATTGCCGAAGGAAGGGCTCGAGCTGAAGCGCGCCAACTTCTTTTGGATGCGCGTGCTGAAGTGGAATCTGTAATCGCTGAACTTAGAGCTGCAGTTAAAGGAGGAAGCGATCTAGAACAAGCTTCTAGAACCGCGAGACAGAAAGTCGAGAGATCTGCATCACGTCATAAGGATTTGGCAAATCGAGTCACAAGTAAGCGGACTGATCACGATCAGGACGGATTGAAACATGAAGAAAGAGAGCTAGAAGAGCTCGGAACTGAGGAGGGGGCGCGTGTTCGTATTCGTGCTACTGGGACAAATGGCCGAGTTGTGGGACGTCGAGGCGACCGGCTTCTCGTAGAGGTGGGAGGTCTGCGATTTGAGTTGCCCGATGGAGAGATTGAGTCAATTGACTTCATAGAGGAACCAGCGGCTAAGGAGCGGGCGCGGACTTGGAGGAAGTCAAAAGCATCCCATGGGAGGCTGGAAGTAGACCTCCGCGGGCTCAGGGTAGATGAGATGGACCTGGAGCTTCAGCGGGCGGTGGACGAGGCGATTCTAGATGATCTGTCCCGCCTTCGTATCATTCATGGGATGGGTACAGGTGCGCTCCGGAAGAGGGTTAGCGAGCTTCTTTCGGTAGACCCCCGCGTTCAGAAATTCCGCACGGGTGGCCCGGGTGATGGAGGCGTGGGCGTGACTATAGCGACCTTTCGGGAAGGCTGATGATTCCTGAGCATATTATAGATGAGGTACGCGACCGGGCCGATATGGTAGAGATCATCGGTGAGTCTGTGTCGCTCAAGAAAGCCGGTCGGGAATTCAAAGCCAACTGCCCATTTCACGAGGAAAAGACACCTAGTTTCTACGTGGTGCCTCACAAGGGCTTCTACAAGTGCTTCGGATGTGGGAAAGCAGGCAGTGTGTTTGATTTTCTTATGGAAAGACAGGGTATGGACTTCGTAGAGGCCGTAAAGTACGTGGCGGCTCGCTCGGGTATCGAAATTCAAGAGGTCAGTGGACGAAAGCCGGAGGAAGACCCTAATCGTCCTTACTACGAGATCACTGCTTTCGCACAGGACTGGTTCAGAAATCAACTTCTGGATAAAGGGGTCGGTCAAGATGCGCGAACCTACCTAGAAAGTCGTGGGATTGATGCTGAAGTTTCTGAGCGCTTCGAACTCGGGTATGCCCCGGATGAATGGCGAGCGTTTCGTGAGGCTGCGGTCAAGCATGGTTTCGAAGAACAACTAATGCTCAAGCTAGGACTCCTGAAGCAGTCTGAACGGAGCAAGGAGCCTTACGATGGGTTTCGTGGCAGAGTCATGTTTCCCATCAAGGGTGTAAATGGGCGAGTCGTTGCTTTCGGAGGACGGATTCTGGAGACCACTTCTGGTGACGGGCCTAAGTACATCAATTCTCCTGAGACGCCCATCTACCATAAGGGTCGTAACTTGTACGGTTTGTCGCGAGCTAAAAACTCGATTCGCCGTGACGGACAAGCACTTATCGTAGAAGGGTATATGGATGCGGTCTCAATAGCAGCTGTGGGTTTTGAGAATGTTGTTGCACCGCTGGGGACGGCGCTTACTCCGGAGCAAGCTCAGCTTCTTTCACGTTACACAAAACGGGTGCTTTTGCTTTACGATTCTGATGGAGCGGGGCTTAAGGCTACGTTCAAGGCAGGAGACGTACTGCTCGAATCCGGTGTTCATCCATCCGTGGTGACCTTTCCGGAGGGAGAAGACCCGGACACGTACGTCCGTGTTCATGGTCCGAATGGCCTCAGTGCGCTCCTTAAAGATTCGATGGACGTGATGGATAGAAAGCTCCAGATCTTGGGAGATAAGAACTATTTCTCATCAATTGATCGCAGGCGTTCGGCTGTAGACCGTCTTCTGCCTACTCTGCGCGCGGTGATCGATCCGACACTTCGGGATCTCTACGTGGACCGAGTTTCTCAGGCTACCGGAGTTCAGCCAGGGACACTTCTTGAAGACATGAAGAAAGTCTTGCGAAAGAAAGGTAGGAATTTAGGATCAGGTCCTGCAGATTCATCGCGGGTCGGACACCTACCAAGTCTCAAGGGTGGAGCTGAGCGCCACCTCCTTAAGGTGATGGTCCGAGGAATTGAGTGGGTAGAGCGAGCTGCGGAAGTCATTTCATCCGAGGACTTTGAAGATCCTCACTACCGGGCCATCTTTCAGGCACTTCTTGATGATCCGGAGGCGCGAGTTCCATTGCCGTCAATGGATTCTGTTGCGGCCCAGAGGTTTCGTGAGATACTTGTGGATCCAGAGGAACTGGCACACGGCAATGAGATCTTTTCGAAAGCGGTGAAGCGGATTCGGGTTGCGGCATTATACAGGCGGGCGCAGCATCTTCAGGCCAAAATCGAGACGAGCGAGAGCGAGGAGGAGAAGCTCGAACTCGTGACCGAGAAGTCACACCTCGCCTCCGAGATTCGAGAGTTGGACGAGAACTACTGGGTTTCGGCTGCACGCCGAAGCTCCGACGACAAAAACCTGAACGAAGCGAAGACATGACGCAGCAGAGGCGTACCGGACTAAAGGAACTTCAGAAGCTCGACGGGAGCATCAACGACGCTCGCGATCGTATTGGAACCTTCGACCCGCTCTTCGAAGAAATTGAAGAGCCAGCTCTCATGCTGGAGAGTGAACTGGGGACTAGTAGAACTAGGTTGAAAGAGATGAAACTCGAGTCTCGCAGACTCGAAACCTCATCCGATGAGCGTCGGGTGCGAGTGAAGAAGCTCGAAGAACGAATTGGCTCAGTTCGAAATCTCAGAGAAGAGTCGGCGGTCACCACAGAACTTGAGATGGTGAAGAGAGCACTAGAAAACGATGAGACAGAAGCCCTCACACTCATAGATCAAGTCCGCAAGGGTGAAGAGCGTGTGACAGAGCTCGAGGAAGCTTACAAGGAGGCATCGGATATCGTTGAGCCAAAGAAAGAGGCGCTGCTAGCCGAACGAGAAGAGGTCCGCTCCGAACTTTCCCGTCTTGAGAAAGAGAGAGAGAGTTTCACCGCAGCCATGGATCCTGGCGAACTTAGAATGTATGAAGCGATTCGAGGAAGTGGGCGTCGCCGTGCTATAGCCGAACTAACGGCCGACGGTGCGTGCGCTAACTGTTTCAGTATGGTCCCGTTGCAGCTCCAAAACGTGATCCGTCATGGAGATAGGTTGATTAGGTGCGAAGCATGCGGTGTGATTTTGGCGGCGGCAGAGCCCGTGGAGGAGTCGACTGAGGAGCCGGTAGACGATGAAGTCGACACTAGCGAAAAGTCAGAAGCCGATGCCAACGAAGAGTTGTCATCTGAAGAGGTCACGGATGACATTGAAGAAGAAGCTTCGGGTGTTGACGGAGGCGACGAAGAGGGTTGAGTTCAGCCGGTCCAGGTGGGGATCAGGTCCAACTCCGACCACCGGATCCAAAGTGGGAGTCTCCTCCCACCCCTGATCCCGGGAGAGTCCGTAAACTTAGAGAGGCGCTGAGGCTTCCTGAACCGGTGTGCGCCCTCCTCTCTATCCGGGGAAGGTCCGCGGTAGAAGAAGCCAAGCGGTTTCTTCGCCCTAGGATGGAACAGCTTTCAGATCCGACTCTCCTCGCTGATGGATTGATCTCAGCTAATCGGATTGCTAAGGCGATCACGGATGATGAGAAAATTTTCATTCACGGTGACTATGATGTGGATGGGATCTGCGCTACAGCGCTGCTGACTAAGTGGGTAAGGTTGCTCGGCGGGTCCGTGAGACCTTTTGTTCCGCATCGCGTCCGTGATGGGTATGACTTTTCTGAGAATGGTTTGGCAGAGGCTCGTGCCGAGGGAGCGTCGCTCCTTGTAACAGTAGATTGTGGAACAATGGCTCACGAGACGATTGCGGAAGCTAGGGGCATCGGAATAGACGTGATTGTTACCGACCATCACACCGTGGGAGAAGATTTGCCGGGCGCTTTTGCGGTAGTGAACCCGCAGAGACCTGACTGCCAATATCCGGATAAAGGGTTATGTGGGACCGCGGTTGCTTTCCGATTAGGGGAGTTGGTTGGACGAGAGCTGGGTATGAATCTCGCCGAACTCTACGATATGCTAGACTTAGTGGCACTCGCTTCGGTGGCAGACTTGGTGCCGCTTTCCGGAGAGAACCGCATTCTGGTAGCCTTAGGTCTTAAGCGACTCTCTAAAACGAAAAGCGTGGGTCTTAGAGCATTACTGAGAGTCGCAGGAGTGTCCGCCGGCGAAGTCACAGCAGGACGAATCGGATATCAGATAGCTCCCCGTATCAATGCGGTCGGTCGGATCGGAGAGGCTTCTGACGCTCTGACACTTCTTTTGAGTGAAGATCGCGTTGAAGCTGATCGACTTGCGAGGGCCCTCGACCAGGCCAATTGCGACCGACGAGCTGAAGACCAACGGACGCTCAATCAGGCACTAGAAGATCTTGAGGTTGGCTTCGACCCAGATAACGATTTTGGTATCGTATTAGCTAAGGGAGGATGGCATCCAGGGGTGGTTGGCATCGTGGCGTCTAGGGTGGTCGAGCGTCTACATCGTCCGGTCGTTGTGGTAGCAGTTGAAGGTGATAAAGGTAGGGGGAGCGCCCGGTCTATACCCGGGTTTAACCTCTATGAAGCGATAGCAGAGTGCTCGAAACATCTAACTCGTTTCGGAGGCCATCAGCAGGCTGCGGGGATTGAGATTCCGACTGGTGAACTCGAAGCTTTCCGTCTTGCCTTCAATGAAGCTGCTCGTTCAAGATTAACGCACCACTCACTTCAGCCAGTCCTGAGCCCAGATCTCGACATTGAGCTTGAAGATGTCGACCTTGAGCTAGTCCATTGGTTGTCTTATTTGGGGCCTCATGGAATAGGAAATCCCACGCCTGTCTTCCGCGTTCAAGGTGTGGGTGTTCGCGCACCTAGTATTGTTGGTGAGAATCATCTGAAGGCTGAATTGACGTCATCACGGACACAGCTGGATGCCATTGGATTCGGTCTTGCAGGTCGGTTCGACCTAGCTTCTTTAAGCTCGGGCAAGTGGGATGCCCTTTTTCGTCTTGAGCGCAATGAATGGCGAGGAAGGGTCAAGGTCCAGGCGCGGCTTACCGATCTTAGGCCCGCCTCGTGAGGATCATCGCAGGAAGGTGGAAAAGTCGAAGGCTCCGCTCTCCGAGAGGGCGAGATGTGCGCCCAACGACCGACCGTGTGCGTGAAGCGTGGATGTCTGCTTTGGGAGGATCAGTGTCGGGTGCTACCGTTTTAGATCTTTTTGCTGGCTCTGGGGCACTTGGACTAGAGTCACTGTCTCGAGGGGCCAAATCTGTGATCTTCGTGGATAGGGCTCGAAGTTCGGTAAACGTTATCCGGCATAACGTTGAATTGCTCGGTGCCCAAAAAGATGCAGAGATAGTGTGCGATGACGTCTTCCGATATCTCAAACGTTTTGAAGGATTATTTGATATTGCACTTGCGGATCCTTTCTACGAAGGGGGAGATGCTTCCGCACTAATCAAAAGATTTGAAGAAAGACCGTTTGCGAAGGAACTCTGGTTAGAGCATCCTGTCCGTGAATTATTATCGCTACCAGAAGGTGCGAAGACCCGTCGCTATGGTGATACTGCACTGACTACACTGACTACCTGTTCGTGAATCGGATCCATGAATCGTCCTAATCCCATCGTAGCTCTGTATCCGGGGTCATTTGATCCCATTACACGTGGGCACGAAGATATCGCCCGACGAGCCTTGCGAGTTGCCGACCGAGTAATAGTGGCGGTGGCACAGACCAGTACCCATGCGAAGGAGGGGCTATTCGAGATCCAAGAACGTGTGGATTTGACTCGAGCGGTTTTCGAAGGGGAATCGCAGATCGAAGTGATGTCCTTCACCGGTTTACTAGTGGATCTAGCCAGAGATCATGGCGCGCACTTGGTCATTCGCGGGCTGCGAGCAGTTTCTGATTTCGAATACGAACTTCAGATGGCACAGATGAATCAGGAGCTCAATTCTTCTCTGGAGACACTCTTTCTTGTCCCGGAGGTGAGCAACTCCTTCATTTCGTCATCGCTGGTCAGGCAAGTGGCGGCGTTGGGAGGTGATGTATCAGCCTTTGTGTCAAAGCCGGTTCTCGATCGTTTGACCGCGAAGTTTCGGGAGTAAGCCTGGATTTGAAGGGATCCTGACTGATTTTTGTTCACAACTTACTACCGCAGACCAGCTCATTTAAATGCTAGGAGTCTTGTGTCCCCGTTGCCCTTCGAATCAGTCCCTTTTTATCATTTGACTGTCGATCCGAACGCGGGAGAGAGATTCGCTGCGCGTAACGGACACAGGAACTGCTAGGAGCGCCGAACCTATGAGCTTTCAGGTGTCGAAGGTGAATGACGTCACTGTTATCGAAGTGGAGGGTCAGCTGATCGTCGGAAACCGTAATGAGCTGAAGAAAAAAGTACTCGAAAAGATTGAGCTCGGTGAGCAAACGTTCGTGATCGACTTTGCGAACACGGCTTACATAGACTCATCCGGATTAGGGGTCCTTGTGAGTTTATCGAAAAAGATTCGTGAGCACGGAGGTGAACTTCGCCTATCGAGCCTGAGTGAAGATTTGCGCACGCTTTTTGAACTGACCAAGCTCGATACGTTATTCCAGATTGCGGAGGACAAAGAGCGGGCCCTTGAGGGTTTTTGAGAGGTTGTTGGCGTGAGTGAATCAACGGGAGGGGATCTAGTCCTCGAGATTCCTACGGACATTCACTCTATCTCGGGTGCGGTTGACTATGTCCTGAGCCGATGCAGTTCCTCAGAAGTGTCAGCCAGGAAATTGAACCTGAACTTCCGGGTTGGGCTCACCGAAGCACTCGCGAATGCAATGATGTACGGTAACGATCATGACCCTTCGAAGAGCGTAGTCATAGAGGTTGTGATGGGCCGAGATCATGTTCAGGCGACAGTTCGCGATCAGGGCTCTGGCTTTGACCCAGGTTCGGTGCCCGACCCGACTCTTCCCGAGAATCTCACGCGTTCATATGGAAGAGGTCTGTTCCTTATGCGCGAGCTGCTAGATGAGCTGTGGTTTAACGACTGTGGTAACGAGGTGACTCTTATTTTGCGGGCTGAATCTTGCAGCACCTTCGAAGGTGGTGCATCCGCTTGAGTGAGTTCGACAGTCTCGTTTCCGGGAGGCTGCCGGGGCAGGTTCTTCAGACGCTCGAGCATTTCGAGAGAGCATTCGGAGCACTCCTGGTATTGACTGTTCCATCTGACGAACACGGTGAGTCGGAGCCCTCAGTCATATACGAGTCAACACCTGGCCTTGGCGAAAGTGAGTCGATGGGTAGTGAGACTCCGATCCCTTTCCTCGGCGATAAAATACAGCTGCAGGTCCGTGCGGCACGGGCCGCGCCAGTCGAAGCGGTTAGTGCGGCGCTTGTTCCCACCCTGGCTAGCTTGTTTGAGTTAGAGCGGGAAATTGAATCCTTCACAAATGAAGTTAGTCAGCGGTATGAGGAGATAACCCTCCTTTACTCAATAAGTGAAACTTTAGGGGCAACCCTCGAACTAGAAAAAGCTGCGGAGTACATTCTAGACGCAGTCCGTGATGTCATGCGTGCTAAACGTGCTGCTTTATGGGTTCAGAGTGCTGGAGTGGTGGACTTAAACCTCGCCGCCCAAGTAGGTGACCCTGGCCGATCAGGTCTCCTGAGTCCAGACGATCCCGATTCCTTAACTTCACGGGTATTTCGAAAGAACGAATCGGAGATCGACAATGAGGGCCTCGATTCGCGCTTGTCAGTTCCTGTTCAATTTTCGGTTAGGGCTGGAGGGTCTCGTAAAGTTGGAGTGATCACGTTGGTTGGCCGTGTGGACGATGGACAGTTCACACCCTCTGAGAGAAGACAACTTGAAGCGATTGCATCACAAGTAGGAGCCGCGATTGAGAATCACCGGCTTGTGCAGGAATCGCTTTCCAAGGAGCGTATGTCACGTGAGATGGAACTGGCCCATGAAATGCAGATGAAGTTGCTTCCGGCCGTGGAGACCTTCGATTTCACTAACGCAGCTGGAAGAGTGCAACCAGCTGAGCAGGTGGGGGGTGATTTCTATCAACTCTTTGAGCTGCCAGAGGGTCGCATAGGTGTCATGCTCGGTGATGTCTCACTTCACGGTTTCCCTTCCGCCTTAATCATGATGCTGACGATGAGTGCGGCCGGGATCTTTGCCCAAGAGGTTGAATCACCCGCGTCAGTGCTTCGCAAGCTAGATGATGCTCTATCGGATGAATTGGCGACTACTGAGATGTTTCTAAGCCTTTTTTATGGCGTGATAGATCCGGCCCGAGGAATCCTCACGTACTCCAACGCAGGGCACCCGCACGCTTTTGTCATACGTTCGGATGGCGAAGCTGAGCGACTTGTCGCGACAGACCCGCCTGTTGGTTTTGCGGGATCCGACTCATACGGAGAGGACACCGTCATCTGGAGCAACAATGGGGACTTGCTTCTCCTATTTACGGATGGTCTATCGGATACGCTTGAAACTAAAGGGTTGAAAAACGGTGAGGCTCAGATCCTAGAAACCGCGATCGAGACTCGATTCCGTGGTGCTTCCCATGTCATCGACGCGCTCTTCCAATTCTCGTCTGACACTTCGATGTCAGCACTTTCCGACGACCGGGCAGCTCTCGTCGTCCAAGGCTGAAGTGCAAGACAGCGCGCCATCGCGAGCAAAGAGGTCACTGGGACAGAATTTTCTCGTTGATGACAATATTCAACGCAAGATTGTAGACGCATTGGGCGCATCCTCCGTTGACGAAGTTCTGGAGATTGGCCCTGGGAAAGGAGCGCTGACCCGGTACCTTGCGGGGACCGCACGACGGCTGACACTTATAGAATTGGATGACATCCTCGCCGCGAATCTTCAGGAGCGTTTTGAAGAGAGCTCTGATGTACGCGTGTTACATGGTGACGTACTCAATGTAGATCTCGGAGGCCTATTCGATGATCTGGGTGACGTGCTGGTAATAGGGAATATCCCCTACAACATAACGACCCCAATCATTTTTAGGCTGCTTCAACGCCCACGTCCCCGAGATGTTGTTTTGATGGTCCAAGCTGAGGTCGCTGAACGAATGACTGCAGTGGTAGGGACTAAAGAATACGGTGCACTCTCAGTGGGAATCAGAACGGTGGCGGATGTTCGGCGTCTTTTCAAAGTCGGTAGAGGAGCGTTTCGACCTGTGCCTAAGGTGGATTCTGCACTCGTGCGTATCACTCCTAGGCGCCCTGAACCATTGTGCCTAGAGGAGGAAGTGTGCGTTCGGAAACTTGTAAGAGCGACGTTTCAGTGGCGCCGGAAGCAGCTTCGAAAAATTCTTCGAGATCACCCTAGCCTGAACCTAGATGTCGGTCAGGTTGACGCGATACTAGAAGATTTAGGGATAGAGCCTGAAGTGCGTCCTGAGAACCTGACTCCCGAGAGTTTCGTGGCCCTTTCAAAGGCCCTTGGGTAAGATTTCGTTGCAGTCGTGATCAGGGAGCCTTACTTTGTGCAAGTTGTCACAATGATGTTAGATATGGCATAATCATTAGGGTTTCGGCGCATTTGTGAACAGAAAGATTCCTCATAGTACGGTGCGTCGACTGTCGCACTATCTTCGGTCCCTAGAGAGTTTTTCGAAGAGTGGTGGCACAGTGTCCAGCGAACAACTAGCAGCTTGGGGACAGACCACAGCCGCGCAGGTTCGTAAAGATCTCTCGCATTTTGGATCTTTCGGAAAACGTGGTCTTGGGTATCAGGCTGGTGAACTTTGCGAGAGACTTCGCACTCTTTTAGGTATCGACCGCTCATGGAAAGTCGCATTGGTAGGTGCGGGCCGAATCGGTCTTGCCCTGTACGAGTATCCCGCATTCCGCTCCCGCGGCTACGATTGTGTGGCGATCTTTGATTCCGACCCTGAAAAGATAGGAACGGCGTGGGGTGACCAGTCGATCTGTTCTTTGGACGTCTTCGAGAGAGTGATGGAAGAGAGGGATGTCGAGCTCGTGATTTTGGCGATACCAGCTGATGCGGCTCAGGAGGTGGCGTCTAGGGCCGTTGAAGCGGGTGTGAATGGAATCCTGAACTTTGCGCCGATTCGTTTAAACGTTCCAGACGAAATTCCAGTCGAAGACGTTAACCTCGTGATAGAGCTTGAAGCTCTCTCGTTTCAGATCACACAGAGGAAAAAGGATGTGTGATGCGGGCACGGCTCACTAATGGATGAGAGCCTTCCACTCAGTCGACCTATAAAGGTCGGATCGATTCGGATACATGGAATTGAGGCTGGTTTTCAGCAGCTGGACGGGGGTGCGATGTTCGGTGTAGTACCCAAGCCACTTTGGGAGAGGCGCATCCCTTCAGATGCGAGGAATCGGATTCCTTTGGCTCTAAGATGCTTACTTATCGAAGCTCCGAATGCACTTGTGCTGGTCGATACGGGTGTCGGAAACAAGTACGATGAAAAGTTCGCTCAAATATACGGTGTGGTGAATGCAGGTGACCCCACAAGGCTCGAAGATGGAATTCGTCATGCTGGTTTTGACCCCGAGGCCGTCGATATCGTTGTCAATACGCATCTGCATTTTGACCACGCGGGGGGGAACACAGTCCTTGACGATTTGGGTCAAATACGGCCTTCGTTTCCAAACGCGAGACACTTTGTACAGAAGGGTGAGCTAGAGTTCGCGTGCAGTCAGAACGAACGGATTAGAGCTAGTTATTTGTTAGAGAACGTCGAGCCGATAACGAAGGCGGGGCTTTGGGAGGTGGTGGAGGGCGTCACCGAGGTAACAAAGGGGGTAGAGGTCGTGCCGACACCTGGCCACACCCCCCACCATCAGTCCGTTTTGATAAAGAGCGACGGAGAGACGGCGTGTTTTCTTGCGGATGTGTGTCCGACATCAGCGCACTTGCCCTTACCATGGATAATGGGGTACGACTTAGAGCCACTGGTGACACTGGAATCCAAGAAAAGACTCTGGATGACAGCACGCGAAGAAAACTGGCTTCTGATATTCGAGCATGACCCGAAAGTGCCGTGGGGACGCTTCGATCTGACGCAAGATAGACCCTTGTTGATAGAGGACTGACTGAATTAACGAGTCCGTTAAGGAATTCAGGACCGGAAGATTTTTTGGTATCTTCACGGGATGACGGACTCCATTTCTGAGAAAGTTTCGATCGATGAGTGACGCTTCCAGAATTCCGGTTCTCCTCAAAGGGGGAGCCCGGACCCCGATTGGCCGATTCCTTGGTGGCTTGAGCCACTTTTCTGCCCCACAGCTTGGAGCCATAGCAGTTCGCGCTGCGGTGGGACGCTCTGGCATCGATGTCAGAGACGTGGAAGAAGTAATCATGGGCAACGTGGTCACTGCGGGAGCAGGCCAAGCTCCGGCTAGGCAGGCAGCAGTCGGTGGTGGTGTTCCGGAGACGGTGCCTGCGTTGACCATCAACAAAGTGTGCGGTTCCGGCTTGAAAGCCGTTATGCTAGCAGCCCAGGCGATCCGCGCTGGCGACGCTCGACTGATAGTGGCGGGAGGGATGGAATCTATGTCGATGGTGCCGCACTACCTTCGCGGAATGCGTAATGGGATAAAGTTTGGTGATCAGACTATAGATGATGGGCTTATCTTCGATGGCTTATGGTGCTCGTTCGGAAGCTGCCATATGGGTGGTTATGCCGAGTACACTGCCAACAAAGCGGGTGTCTCTCGCGATGATGCGGACAAGTTTTCGTTGCGTTCGCATCAGAAAGCAGTAGCAGCAGCGGAAGCTGGCTTTTTCGAGAACGAGATAATCCCTGTAGAGGTAAAGAAACGAAAGAGTGTGTCTGTGATTGACCTTGATGAGAGTCCAAGAGGTGATACTTCGCTAGATGCACTCGGAAAACTTCGTCCAGCGTTTGTGCGAGACGCACCCGATGATATAGAAGAGCACGTAGTAACAGCTGGGAATGCTCCGGGCCTGAATGACGGAGCAGCATCAGTGATAGTCGCTTCAATGGAGTATGCGAAAGCTCATGGTCTCGAGGTGGAAGCTCTAATCTCTGGATATGCGACGGCGGCGACCGCACCTCAGGACCTTTTCTTCGCACCAGTAGCAGCAGTTCAGAATCTTATGCGGGGAGAGGGTAAGCTGATCGGAAATTACGACCTCTTTGAAGTGAATGAGGCTTTCGCCGTGCAGGCCATTGCAGATATACGAGCACTTGAGATGGATGAGTCTCGGGTGAACGTGAATGGTGGAGCTGTCGCGCTCGGTCATCCGATAGGCGCATCAGGCACCCGAATCCTAGTGACTCTCCTCAATGCCATGGAGCAAAACTCTGCTGCCTCCGGCATGGCCACTCTTTGTCTGGGTGGCGGAAATGCCGTTGCGCTATCGGTAGAAAAGGTATGAAGCTCAAAAAGGGAGCATATGTATGACAAATTTTACGGAATCACTAAAAGGTTACGCTTTTCAAGCGATTGGGGATGACATGCGAGGGAGGCATGCCCTAGGTATTGTAGCCTTCGCGGTAGCGGCTGCGTTCTCAGCGCAGATAGCGGTACCACTTCCTTGGACACCCGTGCCGGTAACGCTTCAGCCGATGATAGTGATCCTTGCAGGTGCGATGCTTGGTCCGCGCCTAGGGGCACTAGCTATGACGGCATACGTTACCGCGGGTGGACTGGGAGCGCCTGTCTTTTCCAACGGAGGTGCAGGTCTGGGATGGCTGTTCGGACCAACCGGAGGATATCTGCTTGCTGCACCTGT
>CETH01081975.1_pt1 | contig 15935 bp, 21 predicted proteins | sample 361461 | NCBI WGS metagenome assembly CETH01 (sample SAMEA2622695, study PRJEB7988) | marine metagenome | isolation source: saline water (ENVO:00002010), including
CATATTCACGAGGTATAGCTCTATTATTTGGATAATCTCTTTGCATCCATTCATCTAACATTGCATCAGAATCTGCATACATCATAGTTATATCCCATTTATTCTCTTGACATATTCTTTGTAGATCTTCAGCATATATCCTATTTACACATTTCTCCATCTTCTGATACTGTTGAAAAGAAACACCAATAATATCACCCATTTGTGTTTGAGTTAATCTAGACCATATTCGATGTGCTATCAAATTCTTTGCTAGCCTTTTTGCTATGTCTAAATTTCTTTCGTCTCTCTTCGATCTTTTTGACATTGTCTATCTCCTTTCCATATAATTGTTTTAAGACAAGTAACTCTCGCTTGTCGGAGGTACTTGGCTTAGTTATCACTCTTACCGATGGCTTCCCATCACGCATTATCTTGACCAATTGTATCCATCCCTTCTTCGGATATAATATTTCAAGATGAATAAATCTAATGAGATATCTCTTCCACCATGTAATATGTTCTATTTGAATAGAACCTGTAAATGGCTGATGATACATCACTCTTATCACTCTACTTAAATTGATAGGTCTCTCTTTAAATCTATTCTTTAATATCACTCTATACATACACTCTATCCTTTCTTCCGAATTTTTTTAGTGGACTGTCTAACATACAGCTTCCAGTATTTCAGCTTTAGACCTTTTTCAAGGTTTGGATTTTACGCTTCTGTGACCGACAGTCCTAAGATACTCTACATAGTTGCGCTAATTGGGAGTTATTTTTTTACCACACTTCTTCTATGCTTGAGTCATCTATTCTTTCAAAATTTTTAAGGACTACGCCTAGAGGGAGGTCGAGACGCAGTCCTTGATTGACATTATTTAGTCAATTTTGCTAGTATTTTCTCAAGCATTTCATCTTGCTTGTCCAATCTAGTCTTCAATACTTTAGGTATGAAGATACCATTCTGTATCTTTTGAACATAACTCATACCATTATTAATAGCTGATTTACTTACATCTTTAGCAGTATCAACTACTGATTGTTTATTTGACATATTCACCTTTCTGTTAATATTATTTACGCTAGTAACAATAATATTAACTATTTATTTAAATGAGTCTATATGTGCTTTGGCTAAACTTAAACCAAATAACAATAAACCACCTACTGCGAGTATTATACCTAATTTCGTGTGTTCAGGAGCATTAATCATAATTATAATACCCATTACATTCATACATAGATATATTACCCATTGAACTACATAAGCCATTACTTCACCTCTGGAATGATTTGATTTAACATTCTTTTTGCGGTGAAATAGCCTACTAAAGTACCACCTATTAGCATTGTCATATATATAGCTAATAAGAATAACACAATAGTATACAATACTTCTATACCAGTCATTATATCCTTTCCGAGCCTTCGACAACAACCCGTTGAATAGGCTCATTTACTGTGTGTTTCATATCACTAGCAATCAAGTTAGCTAATGATATCAATGGTTATAGAGCGATTCGGTAATCAGTTAATCAATGATGTTTCGGTCAGAGTTAACTCATCACCAAACCGCAATTAATAACAACAATTATTTTATCGCTGTCGCTAGCGACTTAGCGATGAAATAATCAACAATAACAAAGACAATCGCAACAGCGATTGACATTGACGGGTTTGTAATCGACCCTCGCAAGATATCGATTTGTAATCGATTCTTGTATAGGGGGGTTTGTTATAGCATAGACCCACAATAGCAATGATAAGGAGAAATAGATGGCAGCACCATTAATAAAACTAGGAGGAGCAGCAGCATTTAGAATGCTTAGAACACTTTACAAAAGTGGTAAGTCGGCTAAAAAAGCGGCTGTTTCTGCGACTGCAAAAGTCTCGAACCCGACAGTCCGAAAAGGACTAGAAGGTGCTGGGAAAAAAGCAGCTAAAGCTGGAGCTCACCTAAGAAAACACCACAAAGCATACGGATACGGTGTTACAGGTGCAGCAGCTTGGGATATTATCGATAAAGACTAATGAGTAAAAAGCTCCCAAAATGGGGTGTTAATACTTACGTCAGATCGACAAAGAAAAAACGACCAGGACGACATGCGAAATCCTACTCGAAGAGGATTCCAAAACGTTCCAAATACAGAGGACAAGGAAAATAAATGGCAACAACAATAACAGCATCAACATTAACAGTAACGTTAACAGAAGCTATTTCGTTAAACGGATACGACCAGGGATCATCGAATACCCTGTCGATTTCCAGTATTAACGAGGTTCATAAGCGAATACTTACAGTTCCTACTTCAGAAATAGAAGTAGTAGCGATGAGTACCGCTAATAGCTCAGGTACGTTTATCGAAGGAGACGTAAGATATATGAGATTTACGAATCTGGACGATACGAACCATGTGACGCTAACGTTCAAAAACGAAAACGATGACGAGTTCGCAATTAAACTAGACAAAGGACAATCCTTTATCTACAATGGCGACATGTCTGGAGGAGTCGTAGATACAATGGATGGCATAGACGGAACAGGATTAACAGTATCCCTAGGGGATTTGGTTAATGTAACTGCTTTAGCAGATACTGCCGCTTGCGATTTAGAAGTATTTGTGGCTTGTGTATAATGAAAGCAATAAGAAGTTTACATAGCATACCAGGATGGTTTAAGAAAACGAGAACAAAAGTCGCTAAACAGCAGGCTGCGTTCCAAAAAGACCTTAAAGATCCAGGGTTTAGAAAAACAGCTAAAATAGGTAAATACAGAAAGATGTTCCATGGCTAGAAAATCTATAGAAAAATTAGCAGATAAGATTATTCAGCTATCCCCAGAGGAAGCAGAACAACTTTCATTAGTTATTAAAGCTAAAATGCTTCCAGAAATCGCAAAACAACAAGCAGGATTATTAGAACAAGCAGCGAATAATCCGCAATTGGCAGCGATGGGTCAAAGACAAGGCGGAAGAATGCCTATGCCAACTTCAGCAGATGCTGCTAGACAAGGACTGTTAAGATAATGCCAAAAGTAGGAAAAAAGAAGTTCAGCTATACTAAAAAAGGTAAAGCTGCAGCTAAAAAATACGCAAAAAAGAAAGGCAAAAAGGTTAAATACTAAAATAACGAGGAAACCATGGCAAAAAAATTTAAAATGACTAAACAACATAAATTCTTAGGTAAGACGCTACCCAAAGCAATTGGTGGAGCAGCTAAATTTGCCTTTAAACAACCTTTAACAGTAGCTGGTGCTTATATTGGTACTAAATTAATAGGAAAGGCTTTTAGAAAAGCTGATAAAGGAATTAGTTTTCCTGTTGCTAGACAATTCAATAAAAAAGGTAGAAAAATTTAATGTCAGAAGTTGAAAAAAATCCAAATTATGGAGGCAAAAGGGAAGGTGCAGGAAGACCTTTAGGGTCTAAAAGCACTAAACCTAAGTGGAAAAGTATGGAAGAAATGTCCGTAAAATACCAACATTCCCCTTTAGATTATATGCTAGCTGTGTTAAACAATCCTATGAGTTCACCTGAACGTAAAATGTATGCAGCTGAAAAAGCAGCACCATTTGTTCACCCAAGGTTAGCTTCAACACAATCACGAATAGGATCTGATGAACCAATTGAAATCAAAGTCGAGTGGCAAAAAGACCAAGAAAATAAAAAAGATTGAAATTCCTTATAAGCCACGAGAATATCAATTAGAAGTACATAACAATAAAAAAAGATTTAATGTACTGGTTTGTCATAGACGATTTGGTAAATCAGTATTATCAATTAACGAATTAATTAAAACCGCAGCTGCTAAGCCTAGATCTTTATGTGCATTTATTGCACCAACTTACAGACAAGGTAAAGCAATTGCTTGGGAATATTTAAAATTTTACACTAAACCTTTAATGTATTTTGGAGGTGGACGAAATGAGACTGAATTAAGAATAGATTTATTTAACGGAAGTCGTATTCAAATATTTGGTGCAGATCATCCAGACTCAATCCGAGGAATGGGATTTGATGGAGTCGTAATGGATGAATATGCGATTATGTCACCAAGAGTCTGGACAGAAATTATACGTCCAGCAGTTTCTGATAAACTAGGATGGGTAATGTTTATTGGAACACCAATGGGTCATAATCAATTTTGGGAAGTATATGACTATGCACAACGTGGTCATAAAGATTGGATGGGTAAAATCTATCGAGCTTCCGAAACCAAAGTGATTCCAGATGAAGAGCTGGAACAGGCACGTGCGATAATGACTGAAGAACAATTCGAACAGGAGTTTGAATGTTCATTTACTGCAGCAGTCTCAGGCAGTTATTATGGAAGATTAATAACTAAAGCCGACTCCGAGAGGAGAATTACCAGCGTGCCACTAGATTCAAATGTAGGTGTAGAAACGTGGTGGGATTTAGGTATAGGTGACTCAACAGCGATTTGGTTCGCACAAAGAGTGGGCAAGGAAATACATCTCATTGATTATTACGAAACTTCAGGTGAGTCATTAGCACATTATGCTGATAAACTTGAAGAAAAAGGATATGCTTATTCTAATCATATAGCTCCACACGATATAATGGCTAGAGAATTAGGAACAGGTAAATCTAGAATAGAAGTAGCAAGTGATTTGGGTATACAATTTGAAGTTGCTCCTAAATTAGAAGTAGATCATGGAATAGAAACTGTGAGAAACTATTTATCACATTGTTATTTTGATAGAGAAAAATGCAAAGTAGGACTAGATGCATTGAGACAATATCGAAAACAATGGGACGATAAAAACCAAGTGTTTAAGAATAAACCTTTACACGATTGGTGTTCACATGCAGCTGACGCTTTTAGGTACGGATGTGTTGCAGAACCAATTAATATGTCAGAATGGAATAAACCAATTAGAGTAGATACAAAATATATAGTATGAAAAAATCAGAACAAGAAATATTATCAATATTAAATACAGAAATACATAACGCATCAGGATTTATTGGTGGCGAGTTAGTAGCTAGAAGAAAAAAATCTTTAAGCTATTATCTTGGTATGCCCTTAGGGAACGAACAAGAAGGTCGTTCTCAAGTGGTATCCAATGATGTATTAGACACAGTAGAAAGTCTAATGCCATCTTTAATGAGAATTTTTACATCTGGAGATAATGTATTTCAATGTGAAGGTGTTGGACCAGAAGACGATGAAATGGCTCGTCAATGTTCCGATTACCTTAATTATATTTTTTATAAAGAGAATGATGGCTTTGTAGCCTTATATTCTGCATTTAAAGATGCATTAATCCAAAAGAATGGAATTTTAAAAGTATACTGGGATGATTCAGAAAAAACTGAAAGAGAAGAATATACAAGATTAACAGATGATGAATTTAATGATCTTGTTGCAGATTCAGAAGTTAAAGTTAAAAATCATTCAGAATACGAAGAATCTATAACAGATGATCGTGGTAAAGAAATTGATAAAGTTACTTTACACGATGTTGTTATTCATAGAACAAGATTATATGGTAAGGTTAGAATTGAACCTGTACCACCTGAAGAATTTTTAATTGAAAGAAGATGTAAAGATATTAATTCAGCTAACTTTGTTTGTCATAGAACAAATAAAACTAGATCTGAATTAGTTGAAATGGGTTTTCCTAAAGATGTTGTAGAAAATATACCTCAAGGTGATACTGATTTCTTTACAGAAGATAAATTTACTAGACACCAAAACGTAGATTTCTCACATGGAGAAAATGATGGAGATAGATCCACTAATGATATTTTAGTATATGAATCATATATTAAGATGGATGTTAATAATGATGGTAAATCAGAATTATTAAAAATAACTACTGCTGGATCTGGAACTGGTAAAATTTTAGATATGACTGAAATAGATAGTATTCCGTTTATATCTATGACACCAGTTATTATGCCTCACAGATTTCATGGAAGATCTATATCTGAATTAGTAGAAGACATCCAATTAATTAAATCTACTGTTATGAGACAAATGTTAGATAACATGTATCTAACAAATAATAACAGAGTTGCTGTCCAAGATGGACAAGTAGCAATGGATGATCTTTTAACAAATCGTCCAGGCGGAATTGTAAGAACTAAACAACCTCCACAAAATGTTATGATGCCTATTCAGGCACAACCTATTACAGAACAAGCAAGTGGAATGTTATCTTACTTAGATTCTGTTAAAGAAACTAGAACTGGAATTACAAGACAATCACAAGGTCTTGATGCTAATACTTTAAACAAAACAGCAACAGGTCAAAACCAAATTCTAACTCAATCTCAAATGAGAATGGAATTGATTGCAAGAATCTTTGCTGAAACAGGTGTTAAAGATTTAGCATTAAAAATGTTTGAACTTACTTGTAAGTATCAACAAAAAGAAAAGATCGTAAGAATTAGAGGTAAGTATATACCTATGAGACCTTACGAATGGAAAGACAGAGTTAATATTACTGTTCAAGTAGGACTAGGTACAGGTTCTAAAGAACAACAACTAATTTTATTAAACGCTATTCTTGAAAGACAAATGCAAGCAATTAATTTGCAACAGAATGTATTTGGTCCAATGGTTAATTTAAGAAACGTTTATAATACACTTAAGAAATTAATTGAGAATGCAGGACTTAATGGAATTGAACCATACTTTATGGATCCAGATGTCGGTGCAGCTCAAATGCCTCAACTACCACCTAAACCTCCAACTGAGTTTGAAAGAGTTACATTAGCTCAAGTTCAAGGTGAAAATCAAAGAGCTCAGTTAGAAGCTAATACAAGATTAAAAGAAGTTGAAGCTAAAATGAGACAACAATTGCTTGATTTTGAAATACAAATTAAAGAATTAGAGCTTAAATATGGTTCACAAATAGATGAGCTTGAATTGAAGCGTAGAAGTATGTTAGAACAAACAGATCTTCAGAAATCTGGAGATATGATGAAAGAAATAGTCAAAGGACAACAAAAATTCTTTAATGATAAACAAAATGGAAAAGCAAATCAGGGAGGGCAAACGAGCCCAAGTACTTCTAAACGATCCTCTTCTAAAACAAGCGTTTGAGGATTTACTAGAAACTTACAAGCAAGAAATTTTTAATACAAGTTTTGCTGACGATAATAAACGCAGATCTCTTTGGATGGCATATAATATGCTAGACAAAATTAGAGGTCATTTACAGTCTATTATGGAAAGCGGAAAACTAGCTCAAAAAGATCTTGAGCAGTTAAATAAGAGCTAACCTATTCTAGGAGCTCAATATACGTCAACCAACAAGGAGGAACGTTACATGGCAGAAAGTACTAATGTACAAGGTGCTGCTGATAAGATCAAAGGACTTCTGAATCCTGAACAAGGACAATCAGAACCTAAGAAAAAAGCAGAACCATCAGAGCAACCTGAAAAGATCAAACAGGAATCTTCAAAAGAGAGTCAATCAAAGTCTGAAGAAACTCCAAAAGAAGAAGCATCTGAAAATACTGAGATCAAAGAAGAAACGCAAACAGCAACAGAGGAACCAGAACTCCACCGAGTCAAAGTACAAGGTCAAGAGTTAGAGGTTAGCCTCGATGAACTGAAAGCAGGTTATTCTAGAGACTCGGATTATAGACAAAAAACTCATTCTTTAGGCTTAGAGAAAAAAGATCTTGAAGCTCAAAAGAGTAGTTTGCGTCAAAATTATGACAATCGTTTAAGTGAACTTAACGACTTGATTGCAACTGCTGATGGTTTCATCAGACAACAACAAGGTAGTAAAGATCTTAAAAAACTTTGGGAAGAAGATCCCACGTCTGCAGCACGACTGGATTACCAGTTAAGAGAACAAAACAGGCAGATAGATGATATGAAATCCAAAGCAAAAGACGCTTATCAAAAACAATATGATGAGTACCTTGATACACAGAGACAGTTAGCAGCAGCGAGAATACCAGAATACAGCGATCCTAATAAAGCTGATCAATTTAGAACTGATATGAGAACCTCTTTGAGGTCTTATGGTTTTAGTGAGCAGGAAATTGGGAATCTGGCTGATCATCGTTTTTTAATGGTGATTAGAGATGCTATGAGTTATAAATCTGTTAAAGATAGAAAACCTATAGTCCAGAAGAAGGTAGCTAACGCACCTAAAGTTGTTAAAGCTGGTGTCGCTAAACCAAGTACAGGCACAGGACGAGACGCCATAAGAAACAAAATTGGCAAGTTAGCAAAAACTGGTCATATTAAAGATGCCCAGTCTGCAATACTTGACATGATTAATCTTAAATCTCAACAAAAAAGGTAAAACACAATGGCACAACCAACAAATACGTTTGATACGTATGACAGTATTGGTGAAAGAGAAGACCTGTCGGATGTTATTTATAACATCTCGCCAACTGACACTCCATTCTTAAGCTCAGCTGCTAAAGTAAAAGCAACTGCAGTTTTACACGAATGGCAAACTGACAGCTTGGCTGCAGCTTCTACATCAAACGCTGTAATCGAAGGTGACGAAGCCACTTTGGATTCTACTTCTGCAACAACTAGATTATCTAACTCTTGTCAAATTATGGACAAAACAGTTGTAATCACAGGTACGCAAGAAGCAGTTAACAAAGCTGGTAGAGCATCTGAGATCGCTTATCAAGTAGCTAAAAGAGCTAAAGAGCTTAAAAGAGACTTGGAAGCAATGTTAACAACAAACAACGCTGAAGTAACAGGTAACGCTACAACAGCAAGAGAAATGGGTTCATTAAGAGCATGGGTTGCTACTAATGACGTAATGGGAACTTCTGGAACATCTGGAGCAGCAGGTAATACTGCAGCAACTGATGGAACTCAAAGAGTTTTCACAGAATCTCTCTTGAAATCTGTAATTAAATCAGTATGGGAGCAAGGTGGAAATCCAACTATGGTTATGGTTGGTCCTTTCAACAAGCAAAAATTATCAGGATTTACTGGTAATAGTACTAGATTCGATGCAGGTGCTGATGCAACTTTGTATACATCAGTTGATGTTTACGCTTCTGACTTTGGTCAGCTTCAAGTAGTACCTAACAGATTCTCTAGAGATAGAGATGCTTGGGTATTAGACATGGATTACTGGGGAGTAGCTTTCTTAAGAGACTTTCAAATGCATGATCTTTCAAAAACTGGAGACACAGAGAAAAAACAACTTCTTTTAGAAGCAACTCTGGAATCTAGAAACGAAGCTGCAAGTGGCTGCGTAGCAGACTTGACAACATCGTAATAACTAAATAACTGTTTGGGCGAGTAACCTTAAATCTGCTCGCCCAGCAGATTCTAACAATGAAGTCTTGAGAGAAGGTTAAAGGCGGAACATTAAAGGAATATAAACATGAGAACATTAAACGACTATTTTTTACATGCAGCAATCGCAGATATTAGTACAGCATCATCAACATTCGTGCCTGTACCTGATGGAGGCAAAGTAATAAAAATTATAACTGCTCTTCAAGGAGCAATTGGAACAGCTAATGGCGGAATTTCTTTCGAAATTGGTGGTACAGCAATAACTGGTGGCGGGATTACAGTAACACAATCTGGATCTGCTGCTGGGGATGTTGATACAGCAGAACCAACTGCAGCTAATGACGTTGCTGAAGATGGAACTATTGAAATGATTACTGATGGAGCTTCTGCTAATGCAGTTAAACTTAATGTAACATTTGTTATAAGAAGATAATTTAAATCGGTAAATGTTCCTGGAACGTTCTGGGAACATTACCAAAACATAAGGAGAACAAAATATGAACTATGGTTTAAGACATGGAACTGTGCATAAGCTAACTTCTGGAAGTTCATCTTCTGCAAGTTCAGCTTTTTCAGCTAATATAGAATATATAAGAGTTGTAGGCACTATTGCTTGTCATATACATATAGCAGTATCACCAACAGCAACTACAAGTACTACTTATTTACCTGCAGGCGAAGTTGAAACTATTAAAGTGTCAGCTGGAGAAAAGATTGCAGTATTAAGAATTGGTGGTTCTGACGGAGAATTATACGCTACAGAATTAACTGAATAATGGGTAAAGTAAGAGCAACCGAATGGAATGCTGATAATACCAAGACTAAATATATACAAGAGTCTGATGGTAAATTAACAATTAATAATCAGCAAGATCTCAATCCTTTAATGAAAAGGAACAAAGAACTTTATAACTTAAACGATGGTTATACTGCTTCTAGAGATATGAGAAGAGTTGCTAGTGTACCGCCTATTATATTACAAATATGGACAAAAGAATATAATGGTACACGTAATTGGTGGGCTTTACCAAAAGAAACACAAAAAAAAATATTAACTAAGAAATTAAATTCTAGTGATTTTAGATATTTTAGAACCTCGGAAGGATCATTATAATGGCATTAAATACTTACACATCATTAAAAACAGCTATAGCTAATTGGTTAAATCGAAGTGATTTGACGAATGAGATTGCTGATGATTTTATCAAATTAACTGAAGCTGATTTTAATTCAAAATTAAGGATCAGACAAATGGAACAGATTGATACTGTTACTATTAATGCTGAAACTGTAACTGTACCAACTGGTTTTATTGGTGTTAGATCCTTTTATATTCTATCAGCTAGTACTAAATTTCCTTTAGAATATATTACACCACATAATATGTTTGAAATTAGAGGAGGTTCTAGAACTGGTAGACCTAGATCATATACAATTGAGGCAGATAATGAAACCGAACACTTTAGATTTGGTCCTAGTCCTGATACTACTTATACTGGCTACTTATCATATTATAAAAACTTGGAATCTCTTAGCTCAAATAATGCCAATTCCAGCAATTATATTTTAAGTAATCATCCAGGTATTTATTTGTATGGTAGTCTTTACCATGCATCTAATTTTATTGGTGGAGTGGATCCAGACCAAAAAAGCAATTGGTTACAAATGTATATCGCAGCTCTTGAAAGATGCGAAAATAATGACAAACAAGATAATTATGGTGGAGCACCTGTTCAACAAAGAACAGATGTTCAAACTGATTTATCGTTTTATAGGAATAGATAATGCAAGTACCTTTTGGAGAATGGTTACCCGATATTCCAGATCATTTGAATAAGGGAGCTACAACTGCAACTAATGTATTTCCTGCAGCTGTTAGTTACAAACCATTTAAAGCATCACAACAAAAATCAAACGCATTAGATAGTCAATGCTTTGGTGGATTTTCCACTAAAGATAATAGTGCAAACGTTTATACTTTTGCAGGTACTAAATCAAAATTATACAAATTATCTGGTGAAACATTTTCAGATGTTAGCCAAGCTAGTACAACATACAATGCAGGAGCTGATAACTTCTGGTCATTTTCTAATTTTGGAACAACAGTAGTTGCTTCTAATGGAGAAGATTCACCACAAAAATTTGTAGTAGGAACTTCTAGTGCATTTGCAGATCTAGGTGGTTCTCCACCTATATTTACATTTTCTGCAGTTATTAGAGATTTCTTAGTAGTAGGAAGAATTAAAACAGTTAAAAACAGAGTACAATGGTCAGGTATTAATGATGTTGAAACTTGGACAGCTGGTACTAAACAATCTGATTATCAAGACTTAGCAGATGGTGGTGAAATAACTGGTATTGTAGGTGGTGAGTATGGTTATATATTTCAAGAAAACCAAATAACTCGTATGGACTATGTTGGAGGAACAACAGTATTTAGATTTTCTGTTGTATCTAAAAACAGAGGTTCTATTTATGCTAAAGCAATAGCTCATGTAGGTAAACGAGTATTCTTTTATTCACAAGATGGTTTTTTTGAAATAGATGGTGAAAATGTTAAAGCAATAGGTCAGCATAAAGTTAATGATTATTTTAAAGATAACTTATCTGCTGGTTACCAACAAAATATTATAGCGGCAACAGATCCATTAAATCACTTAGCAGTTTGGTCATATCCTAGTACGGATGCTACAACAGGAGTCCAAGACAGATTATTAATTTATAATTATTCTGTTAATCGTTGGTCAGTTGTAGAAACAGCAGCTGAAATGATTTTTACACAATTTTCTGAAGCCTTTACAGTAGATACATTAGATACAGCATCTTCAAGTTTAGATAGTTTAACAGTATCTCTTGACTCCAGATATTGGCAAGGTGGTGTAGTTAATTTTGCAGGGTTTGATTCAGATCATAAACTTATTCAGTTTGATGGATCTAATTTAGCAGCTACATTAGAAACAGGTGAAATAGAACCTGCACCAGGAGCACGAACTACTATTACTATGATAAGACCTTTAGTAGATGGAACGTCTACTGCAAGAGTTACTAGCAGACTTAGATTAGCAGATAGCGGAACTAGCACAAGTTATTCTAGTTTACAAAGTAATGGAGATATTCCAGTTAGATCTTCTGGAAGGTATCATAAGATTGGAGTTGCTATATCAGCAGCTACAACATGGAATGATGCTCAAGGTATAGACTTAATAGCAATTAAATCAGGATTACGATGAGTGATACAATAGATATAGATAACATAAGATTTGCATTTTCAGAAACAGACTACTTCCAGCGTGAAGTAGAACGTTCTGTTAATGAATTAATATTAAAAAACAACCAAGAAAATGACAAAACATTTATTTGGTTTATGGGAGGATAATAATGGCAGGATCATACGTAGGAAAATATGATACAACAGCTGCAAATAATACAGCTACAGGAACAGGCTCGGTTAGTATAGCAGAAGGTATGTTACCTTCTAATGTTAACAATGCTATGAGAGATATCATGGCTGACATTAGGCAATGGTATAACTCGGCTGAATGGATTGAATATGGAGATGGAGCAGGAACATATACACCTGCTTATGCATCTGGTACAAGTTTTACAATTGCAAGTGCAGACGTTACATCTGCTTATCACGTTGGCAGAAGAGTAAAAGCAGTTGGTTCTTCAACTGGAACAATTTACGGATCAATTACAGCAACAGCATTTTCAACTAATACAACAGTTACAGTTTCTTGGGATTCAGGTTCATTATCAAATGAATCTTTAACAATTTATATTGGTATTACAAGTGCAACAAACACTTCAATGCCAGAAACTCCATCTATTACTGGAGATTACACATTAGATGTATCTGGAGATATTGTATTAGATGCTGGTGGTGCTGATGTTGTTTTAAAAGATGATGGTACTCAATATGGTACTTTAACTAACACTTCAGGAAATTTAATTATCAAATCTGGTAGTACAACAGCTTTAACATTTAGTGGAGCTAATGCTACCCTTGCTGGAGACTTAACAATTTCTGGTGACGATTTAACTATGGGTACTAATACTTCAGGACATGTATTAGTAGCTGATGGTACAAACTTTAATCCAGTAGCAATTAGTGGTGATGTTACAATAGCTTCTAATGGAGCTGTAACAATTGGAAGTGGAACTGTTGAAACAGCTATGATTGCAGCTGATGCAATTACAGGAGCTAAAATTGCTGATGACGCAATTAATTCTGAACATTACACAGATGGAAGTATAGATACAGCTCATATAGCTGATTCACAAGTTACAGCAGATAAACTTGCAAGTAGTGCTGTTACTACAGCTAAAATAAATGCTGACGCAGTAACAGGTGCTAAGATAGCAGATGATGCTATTAATAGTGAACACTACACAGATGCATCTATTGATACTGCACATATTGCAGATGATCAAGTAACTCAAGATAAAATAGCAGATGATGCTGTAGGTGCTGATCAATTAGCATCTAATGCTGTTGTTAACGCAAGTGTAGCATCTGGTGCTGCTATTGCAGATTCAAAATTAGATACAATATCAACAGCTAACAAAGTTAGTTTAGCTGCATTAGATATAGATGGTGCTTCAGCTATTGGCGAAGCAGTTGTAGACGCTGACTTATTTATAGTTGATAATGGTGCAGGCGGAACTAATAGAAAAGTTGCTGCTTCAGTATTAAAAACTTACGCACAAACTGGCGTATCTTCAGCAGCTGATGATATTACAGTTGGTGATGCTGCTGTTACTATTGGTAATGGTAGTACATCTGCAGATATTACAATAGATTCAGGAGATGACATTGTTATTGATGCAGCTGGTGGAAATATAGAATTTAAAGATTCAGGTACACTTCAATTTACAATTGACATGGATGGCACAGCAGGTGTTCAAATTGTAAAACTTGGTGTTGATTCAGATGATTTAGTTTTTCAACAATACGATGGTAATGAGGTTGTTCGTGTAGCTGATGATAGAAGATTATACTTTTATGACAAAGGTGGAGAATATATTTCATCTGATGGATCAGCTTTAACTTTAGCTTCTGGTGGAACAGCATTTGAATTACCAGCGGCAGACGGAAATGCAAACCAAGTTATTAAAACTGATGGATCTGGAAATTTAGATTTCGTAGATATGTCAGGTGGAACATCTTGGCAAGCTATTCAAACTTCAGGGTTTACAGCAGCAGCTGGTAAAGGTTATCCTTGTAATACTACAAGTGCAGCTTTTACAGTTACGCTTCCTGCTTCTCCAAGTTTAGGAGATGAAGTTACAGTTGTTGATTATGCAGGAACTGCTGATACAAATAATATTACAATTGGAAGAAACTCAAAACCAATTCAAGGTGTTGCAGAAGATTTAACAGTAGCAACTGAAAGAGCTGCATTTACATTAGTCTTTGTTGATAACACTCATGGTTGGTTATTAAAAGATAAATAATGGCAACTTACAGAAAAGTCGGTGGCACTAGGGTTAAAACCTATAGTAGCGATCCCCCAACAGCATATCCATCAGCATGGGAAGGTAATTTATATTACAATTCTTCTGATGGACAATTTAAGTTTCAAACTTTAGGTGCAGGATCTTGGTCAAGCGGTGGAACTATGAATTCTGGTAGAACAACTAAACAAAGTGCTGGAACTGGAAATGATAACGTAATAGTTGCTGGGGGTTACGATGCTTCTTCTTCACCACCAACTGCTCCTAGAACTTTATCTGAAAGTTACAATGGAACAGCTTGGACTGAAACTTCAGAAAATAATGATGGAAGACAATTTGGTGGTGGTTGTGGAACAAATACAGCTGCTATAATTATGGGAGGCGATCCAAGTTCTTTTTTAGGTGCAACTGAATCATGGAATGGTTCTAGTTGGTCAGAAGAAGCTGATTTAAATACAGGACGTAATCAAAATGAAGGATCTGGAACTTCTACAGCAGCATTATGTGTAGCTGGTGGAAATCCTGGAGCAGTTTCTAATGTAGAATCATGGAATGGAAGTGCTTGGACAGAAACATCAACTGATTTAAATACAGCAAAAAAATATGTGTGGGCAACTGGAAGTAATACAGCCTGTTTGGCTTCAGGAACTCCCGCAACTACAGAACAATTTAATGGCTCATCTTGGACAGAGGTTACAGAATCTACTACTGACCACCGCTCAGGTGCAGCTTCAGGAATATATACAGATTGTATAGTGTTTGGTGGAGATAATGGACCAGGACAAGTAGCTAAAACAGAACAATGGAATGGTTCATCTTGGACTGAAGGTAATGATTTAGCAACAGCGAGATCATATCTTGGAGGATCAGGTAACACTCCAAATTCAACAACAGCAATAGCTTTTGGTGGGTCAGGATTACCAGCTGAAACAGGTGCAACAGAAGAATGGGCATTAGGACACACACTTAAAAAGGTAACAACAAGTTAATAGAATTAAAGGAGGAAACTATGGCATATAAATATACTGTTAAAGAAAACTGGGGTAAAAATTTTTTTACTCACGAAGAAAGAAAACAGATGTATCTTTCAGGTCATGCTGGTAATGTTTGGGTAGTTGATGACAATATCTTTGGTGATCAATGGATTGGCAAAATTGGCGGAACAACTAAAACTAAAGCAGAAGCTCAAGCTATTGTAGACGGTGAAATTGAAGACGCTCAAGATGCTT
>CETH01443749.1_pt1 | contig 15921 bp, 17 predicted proteins | sample 361461 | NCBI WGS metagenome assembly CETH01 (sample SAMEA2622695, study PRJEB7988) | marine metagenome | isolation source: saline water (ENVO:00002010), including
TGGGGCTGGTGAATTATTAAATATAATAAAGAAAAATAAGAAAAGTTTTTTAATACCTTTTAATAAAGATAATATTTCATATGTAGATTTATTAAAAAAAAAGGTTGTAGTTACACCTTTAAGTGGACTATTAGACTAATGTTATCAGTTGTAATAATTACAGCATATCCAAAAATGTTTCCCGGGGTATTAAGTCACTCAATAATTGGAAAAGCTTTAAGTGATGGAAAATGGAAACTAAATATTATTAATCTTCATGATTATGGATATAACGCAAGAAAAAGTATTGACGATAAGCCTTTTGGAGGTGGACCTGGAATGGTTATTAGACCCGATGTAATTGAAAAAGCTTTAACTCTAAATAAAAACTTATTTAATGAAAAATATACATTTATTTATTTATCACCCTCAGGTAATCCTCTAAAACAACATAATCTTGAACTATTCTCAAAAAAACAGGGTCTCGTCATACTCTGTGGTAGATTTGAAGGAGTTGATGCAAGAGTAATTGAAAAATATCAATTTAATTCAATAAGTATGGGTGATTATATACTAAATGGAGGTGAAGTTGCCGCTCAAGCTCTAGTTGAAGGTTGTATTAGACTAATTCCTGGAGTATTAGGACATTCTGATAGTATTTTAGAGGAAAGTTTTTCAAACAATCTTCTAGAACATCCTCATTATACAAGACCTAAAAATTGGCTTGATAATGATGGGAAAGTTCATAGTGTCCCTGAAGTATTAATTTCAGGACATCATGAAGATATAAAACAATGGAGAAAAAAAAAGTCTGAAGAAATAACTAAAAAAATTAGATCAGATTTAATAAAGAAATGAAAAATTTAATAGAAATATATGAAAAAAAGCAAATTGAAAAACTAGTTGCTAATAAAAGAATTCCCACATTTCGTTCAGGTGACACTCTTAAAGTAACAATAAAAATTGTAGAAGGAGAAAGATCACGATTACAATCTTTTGAGGGGGTTTGTATAGCTAGAAAAAATAATGGTTTAAATTCAAACATAACTGTAAGAAAGCTATCTCATGGTGAAGGTGTTGAAAGAATAATTCCTTTATTTAGTCCTTCAATTGATAAAATTGAAGTTCTAAGAAAAGGAGATGTAAAAAGATCAAAATTATATTATTTAAGAAAAAGAAAAGGGAAAAGTGCACGTATCAATGATAGAGATAGAGGCAATGAAAAAGATCAATACGAACTAAAAGAAGAAATAGTGAAAGACCAATCTCCTGAAAAAAACATAGAAACTAAAGATAGCTCAAATGTTGAAAAGAAAATTGAAATAAAAGAAGATAAACCTCAGCAAAAAGATGAGAATAATACAACTAAAGAAGAACAATCTGAATTATCTTCTAAAAAAATAGATAAATCAGAAAATGAAACAAAATCATAATCCTTTAACTTTATTTGATAAGATTTGGAATAACCATCTTATTGATCAACAAGAAGATGGCACATGTCTTCTATATATAGATAGACATTTAATTCATGAAGTAACAAGTCCGCAAGCTTTTGAAGGTTTAAAAAACAATAAAAGAAATGTTAGAAGGCCAAATCAAACTTTTGCAGTTGCTGACCATAATGTTCCAACAACAAATAGAGATAAAATTATTGAAGATGAAGAAAGTAGAATTCAAGTTGAAGTGCTTGAAAAAAATTGTAAAGATTTTAACATTACGTTTTTTCCTCTAAATGACAAAAGGCAAGGAATTGTTCACATAATTGGCCCCGAACAAGGTATCACTCAACCTGGAATGACAATAGTTTGTGGAGATAGTCACACTTCAACTCATGGAGCTTTTGGAGCATTAGCATTTGGAATAGGGACTAGCGAGGTAGAGCATGTTTTGGCCACCCAAACACTTATTCAAAAACCTGCAAAAAATATGAGAATTAATGTAGTTGGCGAACTAAATAAAGGTGTAACTTCAAAAGACATAATTCTCAATATTATTGGAAATATTGGAACAGCTGGAGGAACAGGTTATGTTATTGAATATTCTGGAGATATAATATCAAAACTGAGTATGGAATCAAGAATGACAATTTGCAATATGAGTATTGAAGCTGGAGCTAGAGCAGGATTAATAGCTCCAGATGAAAAAACCTTTAATTATATAAAAGGAAGAGAACATGCCCCAAAAGGACAAAACTGGGAAAAGGCTCTTGCATATTGGAAAACTTTGCCATCTGATGAAAATGCAGTATATGCAAAAGAAATCAGTATTAATGGAACTAATATTTTACCTCAAGTTACCTGGGGCACAAGTCCACAAGATGTCACTTCTGTTAATGGTAAAGTTCCGGATCCTAAAAAAATACAAGATCCACTAAAAAGAAAATCTGTAGAAAGATCTTTAGAATACATGGGTTTAGAACCTAACCAAAAAATAAATTCTTTAAAGTTAGATAAAGTTTTTATAGGTTCATGTACTAATGGTAGAATTGAAGATTTAAGAGAGGTTGCAAATATAGTAAAAGGTAAGAAAGTACATTCTGATGTCCATGCTTTAATAGTTCCTGGATCAGGACTAGTAAAAATTCAAGCAGAAGAGGAAGGATTGGATAAAATTTTAATTGAAGCTGGTTTTGACTGGAGAGAGCCAGGTTGCTCAATGTGCCTAGGTATGAATCCAGATCAATTGAAACCTAAAGAAAGATGTGCTTCTACGTCAAACAGAAATTTTGAAGGTAGACAAGGACGAGAGGGTAGAACTCACTTAGTTAGTCCTTCAATTGCTGCTGCTTCAGCGTTGATAGGTAAAATTTCAGGAGTGGATGAATTATAATATGAAAAAATTTATAAATCTTAAAAGTATTCCTGCATCTCTTCCTATGATTAATGTTGATACAGACATGATAATCCCTAAACAATTTTTAAAAACTATTAAAAGATCAGGATTAGGTAAAAATCTTTTTTATGAACTTAGATACGATCTTCAAGGCAATATTAAAAATGATTTCGTATTAAATTGGGATCCATATAAATCTTCTAAAATTTTAATTGCTGGAGATAATTTTGGGTGTGGCTCTAGTAGAGAGCATGCCCCTTGGTCTTTATTAGATTTTGGTATAAGATGTATTATTTCAACTAGTTTTGCAGACATTTTTTTTAATAACTGTTTTAAAAATGGAATTCTTCCAATTGTTTTAAAATCAGATTCTATAGATAAACTCACTTCTGATGCTGAAAAAAAGATAGAGATTGAAATAGATCTAAAAAATCAAAAAATTTTAAGATCAAATAATAATGATATTAAATTTGATATAGATCAATTTAGAAAAAAATGCCTTATAGAAGGTCTTGATGACATAGGTTTAACATTAGAAAAAATAAAAAACATTGATATTTACGAGGATAAGCATCATCATAATTTTCCATGGCTAACTTAAATTTTTTATGAATAAAAATAGAAAAATTTTAGTTTTAGCAGGAGATGGAATAGGTCCGGAGGTGATGAAAGAAGTTCTTTTAATAAATAAATGGTTAGATAAAAATTTTAAAACTAACTTTGAAATATCTGAAAGATTAGTCGGTGGTGCTGCTTATGATGCTGAAGGAGACTCAATTAGTGATGCTACAATAGAGGAAGCATTAAATTCAGACGCAGTTCTTTTTGGAGCAGTAGGTGGGGATAAGTGGAATGATGTTAAAAGAGAAAAAAGACCGGAAGCAGCACTACTTCGTCTAAGAAAAGAAATGGATTTATTTGCAAATCTTAGGCCTGCTATTGCATTCGATGCTTTAACTAAAAGCTCATCTCTCAAAGAAAATTTGATTAAGGGATTAGATATTCTTATTGTTAGAGAGTTAACAAGTGGTGTATATTTTGGAAAACCCAAAGGCATAGAAACGTTAAAAAATAATGAAAAAAAAGCTGTTGATACTCAAAGTTATTCAACTTCAGAAATTAAAAGAATTGCCGAAATTGGTTTTGATTTGTCAAAAAAACGAAATAAAGTAGTAACCTCTGTTGACAAAGCAAATGTTATGGAAACAGGTTTATTATGGAGAAATATAGTAAATGAAGTACATGCAGAAAAGTACAATGATATAGATTTAAGTCATATGTATGCAGATAATTGTGCTATGCAACTTGTAAGAAACCCAAAACAATTCGATGTAATTATCACTGATAATTTATTTGGTGATATATTAAGTGATTGTGCTGCAATGTTAACAGGTTCATTAGGAATGCTCCCTTCAGCTTCCCTAGGTGCTATAAATATAGAAGGAAAACGTTTAGGAATGTATGAACCAGTTCATGGTAGTGCTCCAGATATAGCTGGAAAAGATATTGCGAATCCTTTAGCAATGATTTTAAGTTTTTCAATGATGTTAAATTATAGCTTTAATATGATTGAAGAAAGCTCAATGATTGATAAAGCAGTCCAATCTGTCTTAGCCAAAGGAAATAGAACTAAAGATATCGCAGAAAAATCAGAAAACTATATTTCTACAAGCTCAATGGGAATGTTGTTAATAGAAGAGTTAAATAAAATATTAGAAAGCTAGTATGGTTAATAAATATAATATAGCTGTAGTCGGTGCGACAGGGAATGTAGGAAGGGAAATATTAAGCATACTTGAAGAAAGAAATTTTCCGATAGATAAATTACATTGTCTTGCATCATCTAAATCTAAAGGAAAAAAAATAGAATTTAATAAAAAATCAATATTTGTACAAGATTTAAAAGAATTTAATTTTGATAATATAAATATAGCTTTGTTCTCCCCAGGATCTAAAATTTCTTCAATTTATGCCCCTATTGCAGCTAAAAAAGGTTGTATAGTAATAGATAATACCTCTTTTTTTAGAATGAATAATGATGTTCCTTTAATAGTTCCTGAAGTTAATGGAAAAGATTTAGATGATTTTTTTAAAAACGAAAAAAGAAATAATATTATTTCTAATCCAAACTGCTCTACCATACAAATGGTAATGGCTTTGAAACCTATTCATGATAAAGCAATGATAAAAAGAATAGTAGTTTCTACTTATCAATCAGTTTCAGGAGCCGGCAAAGAAGGAATGGACGAATTATTTGAACAAACAAAAAACATTTATGCAAATAAAAATATAAATAAAAAAAAATTTACAAAACAAATAGCATTTAATGTTATTCCTCACATTGACGATTTTTTAGATAATGGTAACACTAAAGAAGAACAAAAAATGATCGATGAAACTAAAAAAATATTGGAATCAAATATAGAAATTAGTGCTACATGTGTGAGAGTTCCCATTTTTATTGGTCATTCAGAATCAGTAAACCTACAATTAAAAAATAAATTGTCAGAAAAAGAAGTTGTAAAAGTTCTATCTAAATTTCAAGGTGTTTCAGTAATAGATTATAGGAAAGATGAAGGTTATGTAACTCCTGTAGAAGCAGCTGGTGAAGATAAAGTCTACGTGAGCAGAATAAGAGAAGATAAAAGTACAATTAACGGTTTAAATTTATGGGTAGTTTCTGATAATCTAAGAAAAGGTGCTGCTTTAAATGCAGTACAAATAGCAGAGCTAGTTATTGAAGACTATAATAAATATATTTAAGATGTTTTTTCAGAAATTATTAAAAATTTGAGAATAAATGATTTTACCATTTTTAATCTTGTGCATGTGTAAAAAATCACCTTCAATTTGATCTGACCTATCTCTTCCTTTAACAAAAACTGTATCACCAGAACAATAAATCTCTTGAAGATGTATATGCAGAGCAATTTGAAGTATATTTTCTTTTATTTTTTTGTGACCCATTGTAGTTTTTTTATTTTTTTTTAGTTTAGCATTATCATCATAGTAAGATAAAACTTTATCTAGATCTTTAAATCGAAGATAGGTATATAGTTTTTTTATAATTATCTCAGGCTCTCTTACATACATCCCAAGGGCAGACTCTATTATCATTGTATTTCTCTAAATTTTTTAATTATTATTGCTTTATTAATAAAAATTTATTTAAAAAAAAATAGGAAATTTTGTTTTTTTGATAAAATTCGGTATAATATTTTATAAATTAAAAATAATACCGAAAATTATTCTTTAAAATAAAGTATTTATAAAATATTTGAAAAATATTCTTTTATATATATTAAATTAGAGAAAGAATACTTTTGATGTAACTAACATTAATTTTTATTAAAAATGTGGTCTCGTGGTGAAATGGATATCACATTAGTCTTCGGAACTAAGATTCTAGGTTCAAATCCTAGCGAGACTGCCATTAAATATAATTATTAAAACTACCGTCGTATACTATTTTTCCATTGTCTAATAAAATAAAATCATCAGCTATATATTTTGCTAATTTTAAATCATGAAGAATACAAATTATTGTTTTATTATTTTTTTTCTCTTCAAGAATTAAATCTATAAATTTTTTATCACTTTCAATATCAAGATTCTGATTAGGTTCATCCATAAATATAACTTCTTGATCAAAACTCATTAATCTAGATAATGATAATTTTTGTCTTTCTCCTTTGGAAATTTTTTTTATTGAATTATATTTAATTTTGTTAAGATTAAATTTATTATACCAACTTAAGTTTGGTTTAGTATTTTTTATTTTACTAAGTATTTCAAAGTTATATTTTACTGTATTGTCAAAAAGAACTGGATTTTGAAATAACATTGGAATGGGACTATTAAAATTTCTAACTAATTCTCCTGAAATTGGTTTTATTAGATCGTTGATTGTTCTTAATAAAGTACTTTTACCAGATCCATTTTTTCCAGAAATAACAGTAGTTATATTTTTTTTTATTTCAGTAGATACATTTTTTAAAATATATTTATCAGTTAATTTAATATCCAGATTTGTAATTTTACATAGCTTCATTTATTAAACTTTATATTACTAAATATAGAAATTATAAAAGAAATAATAATTAAAACTATTCCTAGCTGAATAGCAAAACCAATATTCCCCTTTGCAGTTTCTAAACTAATAGAAGTTGTCATATTGCGAGTAACTTGATCGATTGAACCACCTACTATTGCTGCTGCACCATATTCACTTATTGCTCTTCCAAAACCAATTATAAAAATTGTTAAATATATTCTATATTTGTTTATTAATAATAGACTAAATATATTAAGAAAATTTGCGCCATAAGCATATAATTCTTCTTCAAATAAAGGATACTCTTCTTGAATATTCCTTATAATTAGTGAAATCATTATTGGCATAATAATAATAGTTTGTGCAATTATCATTGCTGAAGGAGTATATAACAACCCCAACCAACCCAAAGGACCAGAGCGACTTACTATTAAATAGCAGATTAAACCTGCACATACAGGTGGAATTGAAGTAAAAGCATTAATTATTGAAATAACCATATTTTTAAAAAAAAATTTTTTTATTGCTATATAAAATCCAATAACAAGACTTAAGATTAATGATATTATAGAAGATATAATACTTACATATAAAGATATAAATATTGCATCAAAAATATTAAGAGTCATATTATTTTAAATTAAAAAAGAGTTGTTCTCCATTTATATTAAATTTATTAATTACATCCATTCCTTTATTGCTTAAAATCCAATTAATAAATAAATTTGCATTATCATACTGAACATGTGGGAATATCTCTGGATTTACTATAATTAAACTATATGGATTGATTAATTCTGGATCATCTTCGAAAAGAATACTCAAATTTTTTTTATTATTAAAGGATAGCCATGTTCCCCTGTCTGTTAATGTATATGCTTGCATTTCATAAGCCATATTTAAAGTTGATCCCATACCTTGTCCATTTTTCAAATACCAGCTATTTTCTTTATCTATATTAACACCAGCTTTTTTCCACAATTGTTTTTCTTTTAAATGAGTACCAGAATTATCATCCCTTGATAAAAAAAAATTTTTACCTTTATAAATTTTTTTCATAACATCATTAATATTTTTAATAGATTTTATTCCTAAAGGATCATTTTCAGGTCCAATAATTACATAGTCATTATACATGAATTGAATCCTTTTAAGTCCATATCCTTCTGCAACAAAACTAATTTCTTGTTTTGGAGAATGTATAAGTAATAAATCTGCATCGCCATTTTTGGCATTTTTAATTGCTTGTCCAGTTCCCACAGCTACCACTCTTAATTCTATATTATATTCTTTTTCAAATTCATTTTTTAATATTTGTAACAAACCTGAATTATCAGTGCTTGTAGTAGATTGAAGAATTAAATAATTTCTTGCTAAAACTATATTGGAAAAAAGAATTGATATTGATAGTAAAATTAATATTTTTTTCATGGTTTTTTTAAAACTATTTTTATATATTTTATTTATTTTTTTTATATAAACATTATTATTGGGATTGTTTAAATGAATATCTTAGATAAAGAATTGCGAAAATTTTGTGTCGCTCCAATGATGGGATACACCACTCAACATGCCAGGAATTTATATAGAATTTTATCAAAAAAAGCATATTTATTCTCTGAAATGATAACTTGCAAAACTCTTATACATTCTAAAAAAACGGATTATTTTTTAGAAAATAAGAATCAAAATCCAGTTGCTCTACAAGTAGGTGGTTGTGATATTGAAGATTTAATCAAATGTTGCAAACTAGCGGCAAAACATAAATTTAATGAAATAAATTTAAATCTTGGATGCCCTAGTAAGGCTGTACAAAATGGCAAGTTCGGTGCTTGCTTGATGAAAAATAAAGACTTGGTTTTGGATTGTCTTAAATCAATGAAGGATAGTGCTGATATAGAAGTTTCATTTAAGTGTAGATTGGGTGTAGATAGTTTTGATTCATATGATTTTTTCAGTGATTTTATTGGAACAACCACTTCAAGCGGTGTTAATATTGTTTATGTACATGCAAGAAAAGCAATTTTAAAAGGATTGAATCCAAAAAAAAATAGGAGTGTGCCTCCACTCAATTATAAATATGTTTCAAAAATAAAAAAAGATTTTCCACAAATAAACTTTATTTTAAATGGTGGTATAAAAAATTTAGAAGAAGCCAAAACTTTAAGCAATAGTTTTGATGGAGTTATGATTGGAAGATTAATACAAACTGATCCTTTTTGTCTTTCAAATGTTGATAATATGTTTTTTGATCATCAAAAAAATACAATCAACTTAAATAACATTGTAAGTGAATATTTTTTATATATAAAAAAACAACTTAAAAATGAATCAATTTATAAACTTCTTAGTCCATTAATGGGGGTTTTCTTTGCAAAACCTTTTGGAAAAAAAATTAAGTCAGAAATTCATAATGCAATTAAAGACAATAAAATTGATCAACTAGAAAAATTTATTTTAAATAGTATTTAGTTTATTAAAATTGATTAATAAGGAATTTGATATACAAAATTAATAATTTCTACTCCTGGGTTTTTATCTCCCAAATTAGCATTTGAAATATGACTAAAAGAAATTCCAATTCTGCTTTTATTTTTAAGTTGGTAAGTAAATTCTAAACTTGTTCTAAATTCTATATCATTACCTAGTTTTTTTCCATCACCTTCATCATAGTAACCTATAGAAAAGCTTGGGGTAAAAATAAAGTTAGATGATTTACCTGTAAGCATATCTCCAGCATCATCTTCTAAATATATGCCTGCTAATATGTATGATGCAGAATCTGAAGTTGCCTCAATTCCGAAAAGAGGTTTTAATTCAAAAAAATCATAACTTTCTGGACCAATTGTCAAAAGAGAATAATCTAATCTCTTTTCAAATCTTAAATCCAAGGCTTGATTTGTTTCACTTCCATCAAACTTAATATCATAAACACCCAAGCCAAAAACATTATAACCCCCAGCAAAAACTGATCCTGAAAATAAAAAAATTGCTATAAATATAAATTTTCTCATAGAAGTAGCAATTTAATCATATATTTAAAATATAAGCAAATTAATTCATAGGCTTTCTTTAAAGTGATTCTATAATATCTATTAATTTTCCTGATTCACTAAAAGATGCTGCGATTATTTTTTTTCGATCAAGAGGCCCTTTATATAAAGAAAAAACCGTTTTATTTTCTAAATTATTATCTTTCAATAAAGAAGATTCATACCCCCTAATAATTTTTTTAAAAGTTCTATAAGGACGATCTAATTTTGAAAAATTATAATATCCCCACCAAAAACAATCACTTTGTGCTGATAATGGGCGAGTAATATCTACACCTCTATTAACAAAAAGAATTAATTTTGATTTTGGAAAAGCAGCATGGCTAAGGTTTGAAAAATATTCTCTATGCCCCACATTTTTATCAACAATATTTTTTAGATTTGAAATCCATTTATTTATAGAAATAGTTCCTTGGGATGAAACAGAAATTAGTTCTTTTGAATCAAAACCGTATGAATCTATGGTTTTATCAACTCCATGATCATACATCCATCGAAGGATTTCAATTGGATTGGGGGCAGTATGAAGTTGAAGTAATTTTAAAAACATTTCTTCTTGAGCGCCTCTTAAAAATACAACATCTTCAGGCAATAATGAAAATTTAGCCATTAATTGAAACCTTAAATCAATAACGCTACTAAGAGTTTCTTTTGTGCTTTCGCCAACTCCTATAACATTGCCAAGAAAAATAATTTTATCGTTTGTAGAAAAATTTTCTAATATATATTTTTTAACACTTTCAAAAGATTTAAAGTTAGAATGGATAGATCCAACTGCCCAAATATGATTACAAGATTTAAATTCTACGAACTTAGAATTATTACTCATAAATTATTTATTGTATAAAATATTTTCTATTTTATCAGTAGCATTAAAATAATCTGTTTTTTCTATAGCAGCAACTTCTCTAGCTAATCTCTCAAGAGCCATTTGAAACATTTGCCTTTCACTATATGATTGTTCTGGTTGGCTATTTTTTCTATATAAATCTCTTATTACTTCACCTATTTTTACAGGATCACCAGAATGAATTTTACTATCATATTCCTGAGCTCTTCTGCTCCACATCATTCTTCTTACTTTTGGTTTTTGCTTGAGAACTACAAAAACATCATCAATTTTTTTTCGAGAAGATATTTTTCTAAGACCTACGTGATCTTGTTTTTCTACAGGAACTCTAATTGTCAATTTACTTTGCTCCATTTCAATTACGTAAAATCTTGTTTTAATTTTGCTAATTTCCATTGTTTCTATAGATTTTATTTCTCCCACACCATGTTCTGGATAAACAACAATTTCACCTATTTTAAATAAAGTTATTTTCTTTTTTTTCATCAGTTATCCTGCCTTTTCACTAAAATAATTTTCAAACTTATTTTCAACATTTTCCCAATCCTTAGAATCGGCTGGGGGTTCTTTTTTTTCTTTAATATTAGGCCATTTTTCTGAGTATACTCTATTAATTTCTGCCCATTTTTCCATATTTTCTTCTGTATCAGGATGTATCGCTTCAATAGGGCATTCTGGTTCACATACTCCACAATCTATACATTCATCTGGATGAATGACCAGCATATTCTCTCCTTCATAAAAACAATCAACTGGACATACTTCTACACAATCCATAAGTTTACATTTAATACATTTTTCATCAACTACATAAGTCATAAATTTTTATTTATTTTTTCCAAAACCTTTTTCTTTGCATTTCCACTATCAAAATCTTTTATATATAGCAATCCTGTCAATCTTCTAATTAAACTAGATTCATAATCATGAATTTTTCCATCCGCTAACACAACCTCCCACAATATTTCAATAATTTTAATTTTTTTTTCATATTCAAAAAAACTATTAATTTGCGAGGTATAAAAGTGAAAAGAATTGGAATTATTTATATTTTCAAGACAATTTTTAACTATATTATTAGATTTTTTTAAATCAATATTAAAGAAATCTGATATTGAATTTTCAATATTCATTATTTCACTTTTATCAACAACTCCATCAATTGAAGCTGCTTCTATCAATAATCCTGCAACAACTGTTAATTCTGAGTCGTTGTTTTTGAATTTTTCATCTGAATTTTCATTCTGAAAAATATTAAAAAAAGAATTTAACAAAATATCACCTGTTTTTTTATATTAAAGTAGTTTTTGTAAAACCGCAAAAGGAGAATTTGGATCAGCTCTTTTTTTATCAATTTTTGGTTTAACAATTTTTTTAAAATTTTTTTTGATTTTATGATTTTTATTCTGATTTGCCTTTTTATTTTTATGAGAAAACAATCTTTTTTCATTGCCCATAAGAATACTTTGAAATCCACAAAATTCCATTATTTCAGACAATTGCTGAGAATTACACCCTAAAGGATTCATAAGTTCTGAACTTTCTAAAAAAGGTCCAGTTTTAATTTTTTGTCTCGCTAAAAAAAATATTTTTTCGAAACTATCAATTCTAATTGCAAAATTATTTATAGATAAATATCCTAATGCCATCCAATAACTTTGAGGCATATTTAGTTCATATTTAAATGAAACTCTACCATTTTGAGGTATTGGAAGTTTTCCATCTAAACTTGGATTGTTATAAATATTCCATAAAATAGCTTTTAATTCTATGGCACTTTTTTTTAAAAGATTAGGCATAAAAAAAAATTTAGCCCCTATACGAATACCTAATTTAGAAATTATTAACTTTTCATCTTTTGTGAGTTTTTTTATTTGATTATAATAATTATATATAGGCATTGATCCAAGATTATCAAAAAGATTAAATGTAATTGATCTTATATTAGCATTTAATAAATCTTCCTTTTTAATAATATTGATTGAATTCAAATCTTCAGAAATTTTGTTAGTAATCCATTTTTCCAATTTATTAATTATTAGCTTTTTATTTTCAGAATCAATGCTTTCGGATTCTCTAATTTCAATTTTAGGAGAATAAATATTTTGACCTTTTTTTAAATAAGCAATTGAATCCTCTCCCCAAAAAATTTTAATTTTTTCTTTGATTTGATATGAATTTAAGTCTTCTAAACTTATTGAATCTTCAGGTGCCTCTAAAAAAATTTTAATTTTTTCTAATATCATTAATTTAACACTTTTTTTAACATGTTCATGAGAAAAATTTGATAAAGATTTTATTTTATTTTCAATAATCAGTCTAAAACCCTTAATTCTCCCATAAATATCAGTGTTTAATTTTACAGTATTTTGTTTTTCTATTTCTATAATTGGTTTTAAATTCACTTTGTTATTTTTTGAAAAATATATTGCTGAATTATCAATAAATCTGTTAGTTAATTTTTCATGAAGTTGATCAGATAAATTATTTTCTATGTTTCGTGTTTTTTCTTGCCAGTAATTTTTATTTTTTAACCAATTGTGTTGATTGGAAATATATGTCCAGGTTCTTATATATGCAATTTTTTTTGCCAATGCCTCAATATCACCTTTAAAATTTTCAATTTTATAAACATGCTCATAAATTAAACTCTCAGGTAATGTTAAATTATTTTTAATAAGTTTTAAAAAAATATCTTTAAGCAGTTCTATATAACTATCATTTAAAATTTTAGGAAAATCAGGTATTCTACAAACTTCCCATAAAATTTTTAAATTTTCAGGATTATTTAAATATTTTTTTATATCACTATCATTTTTTAATTGCCTAAAAGATAACTCATCTTGTGCATTTCTTTTTTTGATATAAAATTTTTCAAAAGGATCTTTATTCAAAGAATCTAAAAAAGAAGATATTGAACTAAAATCTAAATTATTATTTCTCCAATAAACTTTTTGTATATCTTCAAAATTATGTTCCTCAACATTTTTTATTACTATAGGGTCAACATTATAAATATCTTTAGTAAAGCCAAAAGTTCCATCATTCATATATCTACCAGCTCTTCCAGCAATTTGAGCAATTTCTGAAGTAAATAACTTACGCGTATATCTTCCATCAAATTTTTTTAATGATGAAAAAATTACATGATTAATATTTAAATTCAAACCCATTCCAATTGCATCAGTTGCTATCAAATAATCTACTTCATTATTTTCATAAATCTCTACTTGTGCATTTCTAGTTCTAGGACTTAAAGAACCAAGCACAACTGCGGCGCCACCTTTTAAAGATCTAACCATTTCTGCTAATTCATAAACTTTATTTACATTAAAAGCTATTATTGCTGAACGAGGTTTAACTTTAGAAATATTATATTTTTTACTAAATGTCAGCTTTGAAAATCTTTCCCTGGTTTCGATTTTAATATCTTTAATAATTTTAATTAAAATATTTTTTATTGTCTTTGAACCTAATAAAATTGTTTCATATTTTCCTCTAAAATTTAAAATTCTATCGGTAAAAATATGGCCTCTTTCAAAATCAGATGCTAATTGAACTTCATCAATAGCAACACATTCTGAATTAATATTATATGGCATGGATTCAACTGTACAAAAAAAATATTTGGGATTACTGGGTATTATTTTTTCTTCACCAGTTATTAAAGCAACTTTATTGCTTCCAACTTTAAAAACTGCTTTATCATAATTTTCCCTTGCAAGTAATCTTAATGGAAAACCAAAAACACCTGATTTGTAAGAAAGTAAACGATCTAATGCTAAATATGTTTTACCTGTATTTGTTGGCCCCAATATAGCAGTAATTTTTGCTTTATTATATTCATGAAACATTTAAATTAAGCAACTTTATTAACAATTCTTTCAAGAATATAATTAAGAATTCCACCTGATTTATAATATTGTAATTCTTTTTCTGTATCAACTCTACATTTTAATTTAATTTTTCTAATTTGATTTTCAGAAGAAATTTCACAATCTAATATTTTTGAAGGAGTTATTAAATTTATATTTTTGATTGTAATTTTTTCTTCACCAAGCAATTTAAGTTCGTGTCGGTTTTGTTTATCCATAAATTCTAAAGGTAAAACACCCATCCCGACTAAATTACTTCTGTGAATTCTTTCAAAAGACTCGGCTATTATTGCTCTAACACCTAATAATTTTGTACCTTTAGCTGCCCAGTCTCTGGAAGACCCTGTGCCATATTCCTTTCCAGCTATAATTATAAGCGGAACCTTTGTTTTATTATATTGCGAGGCTGCTTCAAAAATAGATTTATTCTCATGATCTAGAAAACATTTTGTTATACCTCCCTCGATATTATGTAATATTTCATTTTTAATCCTTATATTTGCAAAAGTGCCTCTTAACATAATTTCATGATTACCTCTTCGAGAACCATATGAATTAAATTCATTAATTCTTATTTGTCTTTTAGTTAAGTACTCTCCTGCAGGACTTGAAACGTGTATTGCTCCGGCTGGAGATATATGATCTGTTGTTATGGTATCTCCTAAAATTGCAAGTATTCTTGCATCAATTATATCTTTATTGCTTAAATTTTCTATATCAAAAAAAGGAGGTTTCTTTATGTATGTGCTTTCCAACTGCCAATTAAATGTTGAATTTTTATTTATTTTAATTTTAGACCAGTTTTTATCTCCATCATAAATTTCATTATATCTTAATTTAAACATATTGGTATCAAGACTGGAATCTATCAAATTTTTTATTTCTTTAATACTTGGCCATAGATCTTCTAAATAAATTTTTTTTCCATTTTTATTTATTGCTATTGGATCATTAGTTAAATTAATTTGTATGTTTCCAGCAAGAGCAAATGCAACTACTAAGGGAGGGGAGGCAAGATAATTTGCCTTTACTTCTTGATGAATTCTGCCTTCAAAATTTCTGTTTCCTGAAAGAACAGAACAAACAATTAAATTATTTTTTTGTATTTCTTTTGATAATTTTGGATCCAAAGGCCCTGAATTACCTATACATGTCGTGCATCCATATCCTACAATGTTAAAACCTAAAATATCTAAATATTTTGTCAAACCTGATTTATCTAAATAATCTTTAACGACCTTGCTTCCTGGAGCCAAACTTGTTTTCACATGAGGTTTT
>CETH01040520.1_pt1 | contig 15908 bp, 12 predicted proteins | sample 361461 | NCBI WGS metagenome assembly CETH01 (sample SAMEA2622695, study PRJEB7988) | marine metagenome | isolation source: saline water (ENVO:00002010), including
GGCAATCTTCAAGGCCAACTTCTTCTAAGGCATCTCGCCATTCTTGCCACAGGAAGTCCTTATAGAGGCCAGCATCAAGGTGGTCCCAAGGCAATGGTTCAGATTTGCTGCGATGGCGATAAGCGTAGTCCTCAACTGAAAGATCCAGATCGTCCATTGATGACAACCATCGGTCAATATCAAAGTGCTCGCTCCACTCTTGAAAGGTTCCACCGGACCTCCACACTTCTTCGATAAGCGTTGAAAGGGCTCGGTCTCCCCTGCTCAAAACCCCTTCTATTAAAGTAGCCTTCGGATCATGCCATTTCAGCTGAACCCCCTTAGACCGCCTTGTCGCATCTTTAAGCAGATTGATCTTTCTTTGGAGCTCTTCAATCGTATTTTGACCAAACCACTGAAATGGCGTGAATGGCTTCGGAACGAAACCTCCGACACTAACGGTTACTGAAGCTTGTTTGTTATATTTTTTACCAATTTCGACACAGTTTTTTGCTAAATCTGCGATACCCAACGTGTCTTCATCAGTTTCAGTTGGCAACCCTATTAAGAAATAAAGCTTCACCCTTCGCCATCCTTGTGAGAATGCTGACTCGACAGCTCCGTATAGATCTTCTTCTGTAATCAATTTGTTGATCACTTGTCGCATTCGCCAAGTTCCTGCTTCTGGAGCGAAGGTTAATCCAGAACGTTTTCCGCCTTGGACCGTGGCTGCGATACCTACCGTAAATGCATCCACACGAAGGGATGGTAAAGACACTCCTGTTTGGCCGCATGATAAAGGGTCATCTCCAACTGCAGCAACCGCTTTTTCAATATGGCTATAGTCTGCAGTCGATAGCGAAGTCAATGCAACTTGGTCATACCCTGTTCTCCGAAGACCTTCAGAAACCATCGTCCTTACTTGATCAACTGATCGCTCTCGAACCGGGCGAGTGATCATTCCAGCTTGACAGAATCTACAACCCCTCGTGCACCCTCTAAAGACTTCGACATTAAGGCGGTCGTGGACAACTTCAGTAATTGGGACAAGTTGGTTTTTGGGGTATGGCCAATCCTCGAGACTCGTTATGGTTCGCTTTTCTACGAGTTTCGGCACATCATCGTATTTAGGTTCTAGGATCTGAAACTCTTTCTGATCTTTTGTTACGTTATACATTTGGGGCACATATACCCCTTCAATCTTTGAGAGTTCTCTAAGCAGAAACTCTCTGCTCAAATGCTTAGACTCGCTGCTCTTCCATTCATGAATCACATAGGTTATTTCTGAAACGACTTCTTCACCGTCGCCCAATACGAACAAGTCAACAAAGTCAGCTAATGGCTCAGGGTTATATGTGCAATGGCCGCCAGCAGCTACTAAGGGATCTTCTATCCCTCTATCGATTGAACGCAATGAGACTCCAGCTAAATCGATACAGTTTAAGAGATTTGTGTAGACAAGTTCAGAAGAAAGATTAAATGCTATAACATCGAACTCATTTGCAGGACGATGGGTATCAACGCTGAAAAGAGGTATTCGTTTTTCTCTCATTGTTTTCTCTAGGTCAACCCAAGGAGCATATGCTCGCTCAGCTTCACCCATCGAAAGTTCATTAATTATTTCATAAAGGATCTGAAGGCCTTGATTAGGAAAACCAACTTCATATGCGTCAGGATACGTCAAGAGCCATGCTACGTTCCTAGGGTCATGAGGCGGCTGAATGGCCCCTCGTTCTAATCCAATGTAGCGCGCTGGCTTTTCAACGTTAAGTAACAAGTCTTCTATTTCAGGCCAGATCGAAGTCATCCTTGGGAAGTCCGTTCATTTAAATCAACTTCCTGAAGGATACTAGATACTTCACCTAACAACTTCATACCTTCGCATGTGCACATTCAAAACAAGGCCAACGGCAACAAAACTAGTAAGGCTTGACGAACCCCCGTAAGAAACAAACGGCAAAGGTATTCCAGTTATAGGCATGATACCTAGAGTCATACCGATCGATTGGAACATTTGAAAAACGATCATCGTCAAAACTCCTACGCAGATTAGTGTTCCTAGAAGATCTGCTGATTTTTTTGCTGTTCTCCAGCATCTCCATATGACTACGCCAAATAAACCTAAAATAACTATGGCACCGATAAACCCCAATTCTTCTCCAACAACTGAAAAGAGGAAATCGGTATGCTGTTCTGGAACGAACTCGCCACGCGTTTGTTGACCCTCCCCGTATCCCTGACCTCGAAGCCCCCCAGACCCAATAGCTATTTGAGCTTGTGTCTGCTGGTAGGCTGCTTCTGTTTGGCTAGAAGCTGGATCGATAAACGAAGTTAGGCGATCTCTTTGGTAGTCCTGGAGCAAACCTGTACTCCAAATAACTGCAATCCCAGCAACACCTACTAACGTCATAAGAACTATATGGCGAGTTTGAGCTCCACCCACAAGCAGCATACCCATCGTTATTGCGACAAATACCAGCGCAGATCCAACATCAGTTTCCAAAAGAATTAAGCCGAGAGGAACCGAAGCAAGAAAAAGCGAATTTACGATGGCTCTCTCATTAAGATGACCATCAAATCGTTCGAGGTAACTTGCCAAAGCAAAAATAAATGCAACTTTGCAGAACTCTGAAGGCTGCAGCTGGAATTGACCAAATTCAAACCAAGCCCTTGTCCCATTTCTTTCTACACCCAGAGGCGTTAGAACGAGAAGGAGCAAGAAATTCGATCCCCAAAATACTACTGGGACCAGATCTCTAAGACGCCTATAGGGAATCGACGAGGTCACCAGCATAAGTAGAGTTCCTGTAACTACAAACAAAGTATGGCGCGACAAAAAACTCTTATCGTACATTGTTGGGTCGCTGCCTCTGGTAGCACTGTAAACCATTAGAACACCTGTCACCCCAAGGGTCAGGCAACTCAATATCAGTGCCAGATCAATATGAAGCCACGGAGAAATAGGGCTTCCAGTCGGATTTAACGATGATCTCTTCCTTTGCCAACTTAGATCGCTCATCTCAATCTCCTGAACCGATACTACTAGTTTCTGCGATTGCCTCGACTTCGACAGAAAGCTCTTGAAGCTCATTCGCCAGCTGACGTGCTGCTTCATCTGCTTCAGCAACACTTAGGAACCTAGGGACAACACCATATGCGATCTGTTCGAAATATCGCCTGACAACTGGAGCTGCAACCGACCCACCAAATCCAGCTTCTTCTAAAATTACAACAGTAACGTATTCAGGTTCAGGATTAGGGCCCCAACCTACAAATAATGCATAGTCTGCAATTAGAGCATCTAAGCTCTGCTTTTCAGATGTCCCCGTTTTTCCAGATACTGGCCAATCTTCATGAGGAAAATTTAGAAATGCAGAATAAGCAGTCCCCTCTAAGCCATTATCGGTTCTTCGCCATGTGGTTACTCCGGCAAGCCCATCAATAATCGGTTGGGTAAATGCATCTGGAAGGTAGAGCTCGCGAGTTATTCTGGCTTCAAATTGGACTTCTGTTTCCCCGGTAATGGGATTTATCGTTCGAAGCCCAATATTAGGGGCATACAAAGTTCCCCCATTTATAAGTGCCGCATACGCGTTCGCTATTTGCAATGGTGTAGCCAACACATCTCCCTGCCCAATTGATGTGTTTAACGTGTCACCTGTTAGCCACTTATCGGTTAAAAATGCCTCCGGGTTCTGCCTATAAGCTTCTCGGCGTGAATCCGGTGTAGGGATCCGACCCCCGTTCTCATTCGCTAATGTAATTCCACTCGGTACACCAAAACCAAAATATTTTGCAGCTACTTGAGGGGACTCTAAATCGAAGCCCGGAAGAATATCAAAATGCGTTGCAAGGTTATAAAAATAGGTATCAGACGAATACGTAAGCGCTAATCGAAGATCCACTTCACCGTATGCAGCAGCGCCTGCATTTTGGAATTCACATGTTCCACCTTCACAAGTAGGAATGGTGAATATGCCTTCATCTAAATACATCGAATTAACACCTAGAATTCCCCTAGACCCTATCAACCCTGTATCCAAGGCCGCATAGGCAGTAAATGGCTTGAAAGTTGACCCTGGGGGATATGTCCCCTGAATAACCCTGTTCAGAAGTGGAAGGCTATTCCCAGGGTCAATCAGGTCATCAAATTCATCTTGACTGATACCTGAAACAAATAATTCAGGGTCATAAGTAGGGAATGAAGCCATAGCAAGCACCGAGCCATCTTGGGGATTCATCACGACCATTGCACCTGCAGGCGCTTTAAAGATGATTACTCCTTCCTCTTCAAATTTTGTAGGTTGCTGACGAGCAATATCTAATCCGTCTTTCAGATACTCCTCTGCCATTGCTTGAAGGTCGATATCAATAGTTAGCTGAACATCGCTTCCTGCCCTTGCTGGAATCTCTTCTACAACTTCAAGAATATTATTGAACTTGTCTACGACAACTGTCTTTCTTCCTGGGGTGCCCCGCAAAGCATTTTCATAAAAGAGCTCAATACCGGCTTTCCCGATTTCATCATTAGCAAGATACGTCTTTTCAGCACTCTGAACTTGACCGATTTCATCTTCGCTCAAGCTCCCTACATACCCCAACAAATGAGCAGCCAAAGTACCGTATGGATAGTCGCGAACCGTTACTACTGTTGTTCCAACCCCAGGCCATTTATAGGAATACTCAGCAAGGTAAACTTGGAGTTCTTTTGAAATATCGGAAACTACAGGAACTTTAGCGAATGGACCATATCGTTCTGATACATACGCATCTTCGATTTGAGCCACTTTCGTTAGTTTCCCGGAAAGACTGATCTCCTTCGCAAGGTCAAAAAAAAGATCAGCCAATTTTGATGAACGAACAGTTGCCATCTCCTCTTTATCAATTGTGACCACGATTGATTGCCTATTGTCAACAAGGATCCGACCGTTTACATCTAGGATCCTTCCTCTTGGAGCTCTCTCAATAATTTCTTCAGTGGTGTTATCCTGAACTCGTTCGATGAACTCGGTTTCTTTAATAATTTGCAAATACCACAACCGCGCAACAAGCGGTATGAACAAAGAAATAGCTACCGCACCTAAAATACCTAGACGTAATCGCCTTGAACGATCAAGCCCTCTTAGCCTATTCATTTCCCTCAGCACCCGAAATCATTTTCACACTAGCCTTCGATCAAAACCAGCGGAGCTAACCCGCCTAGCACCGAATGCCCACGCCATCATAAAGTGAACTGGAACCATCAGTAAACCGGTATAAAGGCTCGAAATCACAAGTATTTTACCAAAATTCCGATTGTATAAATTCGGTTCTGCTATCAGCTCTCCAAAAGTTACGAACAAAACAAGACCTACAGTAACTGCAGCTACAGATATCGTTATTCTGATAATCCACTCAGCCTCATCTGATAAGAAAACCGCTATCTGCCCTAGAAGATAACCAACTATTGCGTACGTCAGAGCATTTAATCCCAATGGAGTTGCTAGATAAAAGTCATAGAACAGACCACTGGAAAATCCAACTATTGCCCCGCTTGTCGGACCCCCATACCAGCCAGCAGCTATTGCTGATGCAAGAAGTAGTTCTGGCATCACTCCGAAGAGCCGCATAGAAGAGAACAATTCCAGCTGGAGCAAAAGGAGAAACAAGAGAACAATAACGTTCTTTACTACTGCGACACCCATTCTTTCACTCCATACTTGGTGGTTGGTACAGGACGACCGTAACGAAATCGAGATTGTCCATCTCACCAGTTGGCTCGACTAATAGTTCTTTTTCAAGGTTCACCTCATCTGGCACAACTTCAACTACTGAACCGACTGCGAAACCTTCAGGGTATGGACTTCTATCTAGCCCGCTAGTTACCAAAATACTTCCTACCTCTACAGGGGCTCCTATCGGAATCCCGTCAATAACACGCATTGGCTGGTCAACGCCGTTACCAGTAAGGATCCCGATTTCTTTAGTGCCGATAGCAAGAACACCTATATTGACAGTTGGGTCTGTGATTAACCGGACGCGTGAATCTCTAAGTCCAGGATTCTCTATTCGGCCTATCAGCCCACCAGTTGATATGACAGGCATCCCTTCCCTTATCCCACTTTGTGTGCCCTTATTGATCTCAAGTACATAGGGATCAAAGTTAGAAACTGATCCAGCTGTCACCTCTGCAACTACTGTTTCTTGCCCACCAAGCCCTTGAAGCCCTAGCTGCGTTCTAAGAGCCTCTAGATCGTTTACAGCTCCTTCATTAGCTATTCGGTAACTTAACAGCTCATCTAGTTGCCTCCTTAACAAGGCATTCTCACGCTCTAATTCGTCTCCATTAGAGAGTGATTCCCAAGCATTACCAACTGGGCTAAACACAATGTGGGCCAGCGATCTAAATGGTTGAACAATGACAATCCCAGCTTTTTTTAAGTTTCCAACTGGAGCATAACCTCTTGCATCCAATGAAATCAGCGTGACGGAGGTAAGGATAAGAAGAACGAGAGCAAACCGAGAGCCACTATATCGTCGTGGCACAGCCATACAGCAACAACCTTAGACCTAGACCTGTGAAGAGGAGAAGAGAACCCCTTTTAGGGAATCGAAGGATTCTAAGGATTTCCCTGAACCCAACGCTACAGCATGGAGCGGTTGAGGTGAGATACAAACTGGCATCCCAGTCTCATGCGCTAAGCACTCTGGCATACCGTGTAGGAGTGCTCCACCTCCAGCAAGCATGATTCCCTTCTCCATAATGTCAGCCGCTAGTTCCGGTGGGGTAACGTCCAAAGTCATTTTAACTGCGTCGATAATAGCTGATAACGGCTCTGCAATTGCTTCGCGGATTTCAGAGCTTGATGTAACAATCGTTTTCGGTAATCCAGTAATTAAATCACGCCCTCGCACTTCGGCGTAAAGCTCTTCGGTCACCCATGCACTTGCCAGCTTGATTTTCAACTCCTCAGAAGTCCTGATACCAAGGGCAACACTGTATTCTTTTTTGATGTATTGGACAATAGAGTTGTCAAGCTCATCTCCCCCAACACGGACTGACTTATTCGCTACCACACCACCCAACGAGATGACGGCCACTTCTGTCGTCCCACCCCCGATATCAACTATCATGTTTCCGCTAGGTTCTTGGACTCTCATGCCCGATCCAATTGCGGCTGCCATAGGCTCCTCGATGATGTAAGCCGGCTTTCGTGCTCCAGCAAATTCAGCAGCTTCCTGAACAGCCCGCTGCTCAACTCCTGTTATGCCAGATGGGACGCAGATCACCATTCGGGGCTTAGCCAGTCTGCTTTGGTGGACTTTTTCAATAAAGTGCCGAAGCATCTGTTCACACATGTCAAAGTCCGCTATCACTCCATCTCGTAAGGGCCTTGATGCCCTAATGTGATCTGGTGTTCTACCAATCATTCTTTTTGCATCTGTTCCAACTGCAAGAGCGGATCCATCTCGAATGTCAATTGCGACCACGGAGGGTTCATTTAGCACAATTCCTTCGCCGCGAACATAAACGAGTGTATTAGCAGTACCGAGGTCAACTGCCATATCTCGACCCATAACTCCGAGTATTGAAGCCATATGTTTTACCGTTCGTTTCTAAAGATTCTTATTTGCACAGCTTAGATTTTAACGAGCAAGCATGCTTATTCAAATCTCCGCTTCTTCTAGTGTAGGAGGAGATGGTAAAAGTGCAATCCACCTATGGAAATTGCAGAATTATTCAAAAAAGATGCCTATTTCTCTTTGAGCAGATTCTGCCGAGTCTGACCCATGAACAAGGTTTTCCGTAAACAGTGCGCTAAAGTCTCCACGTATTGTTCCTGGTTCAGCGTCGGCGGCATTTGTCGCCCCCATCATTTTTCTAACTATTTCCCAGGTGTCGTCAGGTCCTTCGACGACCATCGCTACAGAATTAGACCTTCCGATAAACGCTACTAGATCATCATAGAAGGGCTTTCCTACATGTTCTGCGTAATGAAGAGCCGCTATGTCTGGGGTGATCGTCAACATTCTCATCGAAGATATGCTTAGACCTTTTTCTTCAAAGCGTGAAATGATTTTTCCGACTAGTCTTCGTTCGACTGCATCGGGTTTGCAAAGTACTAAAGTTTGGTTCATACAGGAGATTTTATCGTTTCATAGGGGGAACGAGACTATCATCCTCGGTTTGCTAGAAACGCCTCTCTAATCGCCCCGACGACATATAAAGATCCTGTACCCATTACGACATCTTCTGGATCAGCGTAGGATAGGGCCAAGCTCAGTGCGTCTTTGGGGTCGGTTCTTACTTCTACTTTATTAGAAACCTTCTTAGCTGCTGCTGCTAGGTCGTTCGCTGCCATAGCTCGCGGTGTTGCAGCTTCAGTGCATATGATCAATCCAGCTTCGTCTGCTTCTAAACAATCCAGCATCCATTCAGCATTCTTCTCTTCCGTCATTCCAACTATTAAGATCAATTTTCCTTCGACTGGGAAACTCTGGTTAAGCGTTTGTGAAGCTGCTTCTGCCCCCGGAGGGTTATGGGCCCCATCGACGACTACAAGCGGATTTGATCCTAGTACTTCAAACCGGCCTATTATGCTTACCTGTTCGAATCCGCTTTTGACTACGTCGTCAGGTAGCGGTGTTTCCACAAATGCCTCAGCCGCTGATAAGGCTATTGCTGCGTTAAGTCCTTGATGCTCACCATGGAGAGGGAGGTAGATATCTTCATATTTTCGTGATTGAGTCATCAAGGTTAAATGCCTTCCTCCTACAGCTAGCTCGTTAGATAGAACTGAGAAATCTTGGCCTCTTCTATAAATTATTTCTGGTTGTTCATCAGTGAATATTGCGTCTAATTTATCGTCAACTTCGCCTAAGCAAAGAATGCCATCTTTGCGGATAATACCTGCTTTTTCTCGCGCTATTTTTTCTCGCCAACCTTCTGCTCCATCTGTATGGTCATAATCAACATTAGTGATGACTGAGACATCTGGATTCCCCATATTTGTTGCGTCATATCGGCCCAACATACCTACCTCTATTACTGCGACATCAACTGCTGCATCGGCAAAGGATCTGAATGCAACCGCCGTGACTAGTTCAAACCAGCTTGGGCTGAAGTCTAGATGAAGCTCTGCCAACGATAACGCATAGACATTTTCCGCAAACTCCTCTTCACTTATTGGTTCTCCATTAATGTGAATTCGTTCAGTGATTGAAGCAACGTGGGGAGAGCCGTAGAGGCCTGTTGATAATCCAAGAGCGCTTAAGAGCTCCGCAATCATAGCTGCAGTTGAACCTTTCCCGTTTGTCCCTGTGATGTGGATCGTTGGAAAGTCCTCGTGTGGATTACCAATCGTCTCGAGTAAGATTCTCATCTGGCTTAGGGAAAGCCCGTCAATTTTCTCTAGGGTTAATCTTCTATTTATATGATTATCGAGATAGTCGAGTGCTTCATTTATCAGCATCTTTGTAATGTATCGCCCTAAGAGGCAGCTAAGCCGCTCTCCCCCCGAAGGATTAGCTCGGGTTCCATTTTCTTTCGAACGACGTCTTCATTAATGACGCAGGTAAGAACGTCATCGCGACTTGGAAGGTCATACATCACTTCTAGAAGCACGTCTTCCAGAATAGAACGAAGCCCTCGAGCGCCTGTTTTGCGCTCTAAAGCGAGTTCAGCAACTGCATCCAGAGCATCATCAGTGAACTCTAAATCAACATTTTCAAATCCAAAATACTTTTTATATTGCTTAAGAAGAGCATTTTTGGGTTCGGTTAATATTCGGACGAGCGCATCTGTTTCAAGATTTCCTACCGCTCCCACAACAGGCAGGCGACCTATAAACTCAGGTATTAGGCCATACTTTACAAGATCTTCTGGCTGAACTTCAGAATAGAGGGCCGTAAGGTCCTTATCTAAGGTCTGTCGAAGATCAGCAGCAAAACCAACGCCAGTGTTTCCTATTCTTTCTTCAATCACATCATCAAGTCCAGCAAATGCGCCGCCACATATAAATAATATATTTCTTGTATCGATCTGGAGAAACTCTTGATGAGGGTGCTTACGTCCGCCTTGAGGAGGAACTGACGCCAATGTTCCCTCAAGGATCTTGAGTAAAGCCTGCTGGACTCCTTCGCCAGAGACATCCCGTGTTATTGATGGATTCTCGCTTTTTCGGGCGACCTTATCGATTTCATCAATGTAGATAATTCCCATTTCGGCTTTCTTGATATCTAGGTCAGCAGCCTGAATAAGTTTCAAGAGAATATTCTCTACATCTTCACCCACATACCCCGCTTCGGTTAAAGCTGTAGCATCTGCTATGGCGAAAGGGACATTCAACATTCGAGCCAAGGTTTCCGCCATAAGCGTTTTCCCGCAACCGGTTGGCCCGATAAGTAAAATATTGCTCTTAGAAAGCTCTACATCGTCTTCTTTGCTTTCGCCCACTTGCACTCTCTTGTAATGGTTGTAAACAGCAACTGAAAGTATCCTTTTTGCCTGTTCTTGACCAACAATGTAATCATCAAGAAAGTTATTGATTTCATTGGGCTTAGGAAGTTCCTCGAATCCTAATTCGACGGGTGATGCGAGTTCTTCGTCAATAATCTCATTACAGAGGTCAATACATTCATCACAGATATAGACACCGGGGCCAGCGATTAGTTTTTTGACTTGCTTCTGTGATTTACCACAAAAGGAGCACTTGAGGAGCTCGCCGCCTTCACCGAATTTTGCCATTTCCTCCCCTAACCATTTTCAACAGCGGTTATTGGCCCACTGTTATCTACTTCACCTCGAGATTCGATTACTTCGTCAATGATCCCATACTCTTTTGCCTCGTAAGCATCCATTATATTGTCACGGTCTGTATCTGTTTGTATCTTCTCTATCGATTGACCTGTGTGAGCTGCTAATACTTCTTCAAGTTGGTTCTTAAGCCGCTGAACTTCCCTTGAAGCGATCTCCAAGTCGGATACTTGTCCTTGCGCTCCCGCGTATGGCTGATGGATGAGAATCCGTGAATGAGGTAAAGCCAAACGCTTTCCACGTGTTCCAGCCGCTAGAAGGACCGCTGCTGCTGCGACAGCCTGCCCATAGCAAATGGTTGCAATCTCCGGTTTGATATAGGACATAGTATCGTATATCGCAAATACCGAATTTATGTTACCTCCAGGAGAGTTGATGTAGAGACTTACATCTTTATCTGGATTCTCTGACTCTAGATGGAGAAGTTGTGCACAAACCAGATTTGCAATTCCATCGTCAATGGGAGTTCCAATAAAGATGATATTCTCTTTTAACAGCTTCGAGTAAAGGTCATATCCCCGTTCACCGCGATTTGTTTGCTCCACGACGGTAGGGACAAGGTAGTTGTTGGGGGCGTTACTCACTTTGTTCTTCTTCCTCGGAATCAATAGTAGTTGATTCCTCATCTACATTTTCGCTCATATTCTCTTCTTTGTCTTGGTTCTCTAAGAAAAGAAACGCTTCTCGCTCAATAGGATTCCCGTCTGGGTCTATGATTTCAACGTTTTCTTGGAGATATTCCATCGCTTTCTGTTTCAGTAAATCAGCTTTGAGAGTTAACATCTGCCCGTTTTCGTGGAAAATCTCCACAAGTTGATCCTGTTGCTGATTAAAGTGCTCCGCCAGATTACTTATTTCTGAATCTATATCTACCTGTTCGACCGATATGTTTTCAGCAGCAGCAACAGCCCTGAGTGCTAGATCTATTTTAACCACTTTCGAAGCAGGCTCTTTCATATTTTCTGCTAAGGCTTCTAAATCTTGGCCCGTCGCTGCCAGAAACTGTTCAAATTGCATTCCTTGCTGGGCCATCCTCATTGCCATTTCTTGTAACTGCTGCTGAATCTGCTCCTGAACCAGAGTGTCTGGAGGGTCTTCGACAACAAGTTCAGCGAGTTCAGAACCAATTTCTTCTATTAGGAGATTCGCCGATTGTTGTTTTTTTGCTTCCTCGATCCTGTTTCTCGTATCTTCAGTCAAAAGATCTACTGTTTCGAATTCTGTCATCTCAGTAACAAATTCATCACTAAGATCAGGAAGTTTCTTCTCCTCGACTTTCTTTACTAAAGCACGGAAAGACAGAACTGCGCCTTCTTCATTCGGGTGGTCGCCTTCAAATTCTATTACTTCCCCTACTTTTGTTCCCATTAGACCTTCGTTGATAGAGTCAACTATGAATCCAGACCCTATCTCATAGGTGAAATCGTCGGCGGTTAGACTTTCTTCAGGCTCTCCATCTTGTGATCCGGATAGGTCCATAGTAACGAAGTCGCCAGATGCAGCTGGCCGTCCAACTTCTTCCCGTTCGGCCGCCTGCTCTCTCAAACTATCTATTTGGCTATTTATCTCATCTTCAGTAGCCCCAAGGTGAGGAAGAGTAATTGTCAAATCTTTGTAGCCTTCCACTTCAACAGATGGCCGAGTAGCGACTATTGCTTCAAAACATAGGGGCCCAGACTCTTCGCCTTCAATAATAGTTACCTCGGGCTGGTCGATTGTGTCCACCTCGTGACTAATCACTGCACTGCGATAGTTCCTCCCTACCACTTCGTTCAAAGCTTCACTTCGGGCGTAATCTTGTCCGAATTTCGCTTCGAGCACTTTTCGAGGAACACGCCCGGGACGAAAACCTGGAAGGCTAACGTCTTTAGAGATTTTTTTGAACGCCAAGTCTATGGCTTCATCGACCTCTGATTCATCGACTTCAACCGTTATCTTTACTTTGTTATCTTCTAGCTGATCTACAGAACTTGCCACAGGCCGAAAGTGTATCGGTGTAGAACGCACTCCCCTACCCTTTATCTCTTCTAGTTTTCTGGATACTGTATTTTGGACAATGTTCGTGTATTATTTGGAGTCTGCGGGTGTAGTTCAACGGCTAGAACCTCAGCCTTCCAAGCTGATGATGGGAGTTCGATTCTCCTCACCCGCTCTTTCTGCCCCACATGAATAGAGCAATAAACTAGGTCTTTGTTTTTCACCCAAGTAGACTTCTTTCGTGTCATCGAAATTCGTGGGTATAGCTGGTGGGAGTTGTTCTGGGAAAACAACTGTTGTTAACACCCTTGTCGAAGCATTTGCGGGATCTGTTTCAACAATAGCTTTCGATAGCTACTACCACGATCAGGGGCATATGACTTTAAGCGAGAGAGCGCAGGTTAACTACGACCATCCAGATTCCCTCGATGTTGAATTATTTGTAAGCGATATACAGTCTCTTCGAGACGGAAACTCTATTGATACACCGATTTATGATTTCTCTACTCATACACGGAGCAGCGATTCACGAATTGTGGCCCCCTCAGATTTAGTTGTGTTGGATGGAATACTTTTACTAGCTTTCCCAGAGATTACGGCTCTGTTGGATTTAGCCGTCTTTATTGAAGCTACGGAAGAAACAAGGTTCAACCGGCGAATACCGCGAGATATTAAAGAACGAGGAAGAACTGCAGAGCAATCTTCAGCCCAGTTCAAAGAGACAGTTCAACCAATGCACAAACGTTTTGTTGCGCCTTCTATATCCCACGCAGACCTTGTTATTGATGGTGAGCAGAGTCCGCAGATTTCATTAAATGAGATCACTTCTACCCTTTATGGCCAAAATTAATTTGGCTCTTCCCCATCCCCTAGTTCCTCTTCCTCTCCCTCTCCCTCTCCCTCTCCTAGGATTTCTCCACCAAGCGCTTCGATTATCTGATCAAGGTAGATCTGAGATCCCAGCTTTGTAAGGTGCACTCCATCTCGTGCGAAGTATTCAGGGAAATCGTTTGATGCGCTTCTCCAGTCTACGAGAATTGCATTTTCATAGAGAGGTATAGCGTTGTCGAGCACGCTATTAACCCTACTTTCCCATGGTTTTGGCACTCTGGCATTTAGCACAACGACTAGCTCAGCATCTCCAAGAATTTCGAATGTACTTGCTATAAGGTCTTCATCGATAACCCCGTTACTTCCCAAATGTATGACTATCGCTTCACCAAGAAGTTCTCGGCTCTTTAAATCTCTTAGGATTCTTGGAGCTTCGTTCCATTGTCGTGCAACTTCTGCTTCGACATTTGCATTATCTGCCAATATGGACATTCTTTCGGCGAACACTACATCCAAATCTTTAATGGAAGCATTAGTGACTGCGCCCTTCATTATTGAATCCCCGAGAAATGTCACTCGGTCATAAAATACTTTGAACTCTGGGGCTTCTACCAATGGAAGCAATTCCGCCCAGATTGAATTTTCAACGTTAACTGTTTCTACGAAAGCGGCTATGTCGAAACTTTCCATTGGGTCTGCTTCAGGAGGGGCAGTTTCTGGTTCCTGTTGTGTCACTGGTTCTGGAGTTGGGGTTGGGATAGGCGTTGCGGTCGGAACGGGGGTTGGGGATGGCGCGATTTGTTCCTGCGTGGTTTCTTCTTCAACTTGCTCTTCAGCCGTATCGTCCGTGATCCATTCAGCCTGGACTTGCTCAAGGGTTATAAAACATCCAATGAGCGCCAGAACTATAGCGGCGAGCTTTCCAAATGATACCTTTATCTTCGTCATGGAGAGGGCTGACCGAAGTGAATCCAGGAATCGCTTTTCTCGGATAGGGCGCTCAATGAATTGGTAGCTAATTTCAACAATGACCAGCGTGACAATAATGCGGACTAAAAACAGTTGCCATCCGTCAATGTCAACGTCAACACGTGGGCGGGTCAGCTGGAAAACTGGCCAGTGCCACAGATAGAGACCATAGGACCTTTTCCCAATCCATTGCAGCGGTCTGATTCCTAGAATTTTGCTTAATACGGATTGTGGGGTCACAGAAACTACAATCACTAACGCTGTTAGTGCTGAGGTTATTAGCATCCCTCCTCGAAATAAACTGTCTATGTAGGGGTAGAACAATGCATAGTGCATATTCGCCCAGATGAGCCCAGCTACCGAGGCAGAGCCAACTACGAAAACGAACGTTTTCGATAGTGCATTTGGTGTTGTAATAGCTGGCCTATTTGATTGCCATGGTCGCCACATGAAGGCAACCGCTGCTCCGATTAGCAGCGCTGATGCTCTTGTATCAGTTCCGTAATAGACACGCAAAGGGTCCGAAAAGGGTTCATATAATACCCACCGGAGAACTGATGATCCGATGATTCCGGCTATGACCAGTGCAAAAGTAAATCGCTTACCTGCGAGTGATAACATTCCCCATAGCAATAATGGCCAAATTAAGTAGAACTGTTCTTCTACCGCTAGGGACCAAAGGTGATGAAAGAAGTTTTTCCGTTCGAATCCATCCGTGTACGACACATCTTGAAAAATACTGAACCAGTTATAGATGTATCCGAGAGCTGAGAGAATCTCCCCTTTTGTTGGAATGACGTCTCTAGCAGTCAGATAGGCAAGTGCTGTTGCGCCACCTATGTAGGCAATGAGGGCGGGAAATAGTCTTCTAGCTCTTCTGTTCCAAAAACGTTTTATATCTATCCGTTGATTTGATTCGTACTCTCCTAAAAGGAGAGCTGTGATGAGGTAGCCACTTATAACGAAGAAGATTTCTACTCCGAGAAAGCCGCCCGAGAATCTAGTTATTCCGGAGTGGTACGCTATCACCGCAACCACTGCGATCGCACGTAAACCATCTATCCCTGCGTTATACGGGACGTAAGAAGCCGATTTCGGACTATCGGAACCAGAGAGATCTGCTTTCTCAGAGGATTCGCGGCTATTGGTCATATATCGAGAGTACTCCGAATGAACTGAGATTTACGCGCTAGCGTCCTCTAAGAGGACTCTTGGCGTTCGAGGAATTCGTATACTTCAAGCATGTCAACGCCTGGAAAACGGGAGAAGCTCTTCGCAGGCAAAGGAAGTCCTGACGTGACGTTACTACGATCCCGAGCGGAAGGCCATGCTACACCCTGCCAGTGTTGTCTCACGC
>CETH01059446.1_pt1 | contig 15906 bp, 16 predicted proteins | sample 361461 | NCBI WGS metagenome assembly CETH01 (sample SAMEA2622695, study PRJEB7988) | marine metagenome | isolation source: saline water (ENVO:00002010), including
GTCCAAGTCAAAGCTACAGCAGACGACGGCAAGGTGACCGAGTTCAACGTTGCTGCACGACTCGATTCCGACGTCGACGTCGATTACTACATGAACGGAGGCATTCTGCAAACGGTCCTACGGAAGATGGCTCGGGGCGAGATGTAAGCTGGCGAACTCGTCTTTACGAGGAAGCGTCTTCTTGCATCGCCTTCGGTGGACCGAGCACTTCTTGTAGAACAATTGCCTGCCGCAAGGCAGAGGCACTATCGCTTAGGAGTTGCCTACGAACCGCCTTCGCTTCGGCGGAAAGTGCACGCGCGAATGGATCCAATCCGTCCTGCTCCGATGGTGCCCGTTCCGATGGATCTGTGCCGAATTCGGCGTGCGTTCGGTGTATCTGATGCGAGTCGAGCTGGCCTACTGATCCCCTTCTGGAAGCTCCGGAGCGTTTTGACTTTTCCAAATCCAAACGCATACGAAGGAGCTCTTTGTTTCGTTTTTCTAATTTCTTTCTTAGACGACGGTCTCCGTCGGGATCCTCCAGTCCTTTCGAAGCAGCGTCAGACGCTGCTTCGAGAATCTTCTCTAGCATGCTAGGGGGCGTGGGCACGAACGGCTCTGTTGAAGTCTCAGTCTCCTCAGCCGTGGCCAGTTCATCATACGACGGATCTGAATCGTAAGTCGGCAATTGATCCTCACGTCCCAGTGGCCATTCAAACTGAATGTCACCGGTGGGGGCCTCCTTAACAGGGCCCCCACCGCCACTAGCTTTTCGCCGCCGAAAAACCGATTCGATGATCGATGCGAAAGCGATCATCGCAAAGAAAATCAGCTCTTCCATAAGTCAGCAGGTTACTCGCTTAGCGGTTCATTTTGGTCTTCTTCCGGACCGGCGATCGCACTCCGCATGCTCGTATCCGCCTCCATGTTCCGGTACTTCACGAAGTCCATCACGCCCAAGTTACCCGAGCGAAAAGCATCGGCGAGTGCTAAAGGAACCTCGGCCTCAGCCTTAACCACTTCAGCTCTCATCTGTCCCACCAGAGCTTTCATTTCCTGTTCTTGGGCGACAGCCATCGCTCGCCGCTCCTCAGCGCGAGCCTGTGCCACCCTCTTGTCCGCCTCAGCCTGATCCGTCTGAAGCTCGGCGCCGATATTCTTCCCAACGTCTACATCAGCAATGTCGATCGAAAGGATCTCGAAGGCCGTTCCGGAATCGAGCCCCTTACCTAAAACCGTCTTTGAAATCCCATCAGGATTCTCTAAAACATCCTTGTGCGAATTCGCGGATCCGATCGTTGAGACAATACCCTCACCAACTCGGGCTAAGATCGTGTCCTCCCCCGCACCACCAACCAGCCGATTGATATTGGCACGAACAGTGACACGGGCGATGGCTATCAGCTGAATCCCATCCTTCGCCATTGCCGCGACCTTAGGGGTGTTGATCACCTTCGGGTTGACCGAAACCTGGACTGCTTCAAAGACATCTCTTCCCGCCAGATCAATCGCAGCAGCCTGATTGAATGGCAGGTCAATGCTTGCCTTGTCTGCTGAGATTAGGGCCCCAACGACACGAGAGACGTTGCCACCTGCCAGATAATGAGCTTCTAGCGCGTTGATATCGAGATCTAGTCCGGCTTTAGTAGCATTGATTAGTGGCCGCACCACAGCGGGAGGAGAGACCTTTCTCAAACGCATTCCCACCAGTGTGCCGATTCCCACGGTCACCCCCGCCGAAAGTGCTTCGACCCAGAGCCTCACCGGGATCGCCCAGGCAATCATGCCCACTAAGAAAATGGACCCGAAGAGAAGGAATAAGTTGACTATTAAAACACTGTCCATTGTTTGGATCTCTCTGGCGAAATTGTTTTCTGTAAACGGTGACGCTGTATTCCAATCGTTCCCACTGACTCGGTCGTTCTAGACCACCAAAAGCCTACGGCAGTTGCCCGAAACAGCGATCATCTTGACCTATATGATAACTAGCTCTCCTGAGCGGACGAACCTTCTTCAGACTTTGACTGTTCCATAACTCTAACCACGTGACGATAGCCTTCAGCGCTGACGACCTTTACCGTCGATCCTTCCGTAATCCACTCCGATTCTGAAACGACATCAATCCGCTCCTCTCCGAATTGAGCAGTCCCGGCCGGTCGCAAATCGGTGATGGCCTCTCCTATCATACCAATCAGATCGACGCGTGATTCAGCCGACTCATAGCCAGTCTCCCGATCAGTACTGTCCATCAGCAGTATACCGCTTCGAGCCAGCCTTGATGTTCCGGGCAGAGTTTTGATTACTACCCACGCCATTACGACAATGAGCACTACGGTCGTGCTCAGCACCATCCCAGCCCTTGTAAAGTCGGGCGATGTCGGTAGTCCTCCAAGCATACTCATGTAGAGACCGTAAAGAACGCCAATCCCTCCTAGCAGGCCAAAAAGACCGAAACCAGGAATTAAGAATACCTCCACCCCAATCAGGGCTAGACCCACAGCGAAGAAAAGGATGTCTTCGAGACCAGCGAGCCCAATGATCAGGTGGGAACCGAAAAAGAGCGACAAAGCCAGTAACCCAGCTCCTCCGGCCAACCCAAACGAAGGCGACTTGATCTCGGTGATTAGCCCCAAGAAGCCAAGCGAGAGCAGGAACGGAGCGACTACCGGATTGGAGAAGAACCGGACGACCCGCTCAGCCCAGTTCGTTTCCGCAGTTGTGACGGTCGCTCCTTCTACTTCCAGGTCATCCAGAAGCGCAGAAAGGTTGTCGACCTCAACAGCGTAATCGAGATCCGCCGCCTCCTCGGTAGTGAGTGTCAGAAGCTTTCCTGCTTCGGTAACCCCCTCAATCTCGATGTCTTCATCAACCATTGCAGCTGCTACTTCCGGGTCTAAATTCGCTTCTTCAGCTAGAGCCCGCATCTGGCTCCTCATCGCTGACACGATCTTTTCGGGAGCCTTTGTACCACTTCCGTCGACTGGAGTAGCAGCACCGATCACCGAACCCGGACGCATGTAGATCCGATCTGTGGCGAGTGCAATCAGCGCACCAGCAGAATATGCTCGACGGTTAACAAGCGTGTACACTGGAACTGGAGAATCAGAGAGCGCGTCGGCGATCCTCTCTGCAGCGTCCACCCTCCCCCCAGGCGTGTCCATATCAAGAACTACAGCAACGGCTCCAGACTCCGCAGCCTCTTCTAGGCTTCGTTCAATGAAAGGGGCTAAGCCAAGTTCAACTACTCCTGTAACAGGAACACGGATCACCACATCGTCGAATTGGCCGAACACCGGCGCAGGAAGCACGCTGCTAAAAGCTACGAATAGAGCGATGAACGGAATTCGGCGGATCATGGCAACGACCTCTCGGGGACTTTCCGGTAAAAACAAGGTACGAAGTCTAATACACCACAGAAAGCGAGTGGGTGCGCTCAACATACTGAATCAACCAACAACCTCCTCAAGTCGGCAAACCGAGCTTAGTATAACAAGATACTAGCAACCCCCTCCCGTATCACTGAACATCAGCACGCGGGTACGGGGCTTTCCCCGGTTGACCGCTGAGTCTTGCCTTGGGACCTTTCAAATCCTCGTAGACTCTGATTGATCATCCTAGTCTCCGAGTGAACAAGGTAGCGGTCAGCATCCACTTACTACGGGAAATTTTAGATGTCCGATTCGGTATTGGTTCATTACGAGGCTCGTGGAAAGGTAGCTCTCCTAACTCTCGACGATCCGCCAGCGAACACGTACACACACGAGATGATGCGCCAGTTGGACCAGAGCATCATAAAAGCGCGCTTCGACCAGTCAGTTGAGGTAATCGTGATCACCGGAGCGGGTGAAAAGTTCTTCTGTGCGGGTGCGAATATCGGCATGCTCTCAGAAGCAGATCCTGAATGGAAATATTGCTTCTGCCTGCACGCAAACGAGACACTAAACCGGCTTGAGCACACACCCAAGCTTGTGATCGCTGCGTTAAACGGTCACACAGTCGGCGGAGGGCTTGAGATCGCAATGGCCGCAGACATTCGGATAGCCCGTAAGGATGCTGGAAAAGTCGGCCTACCTGAGGTAGCCCTAGGAGTTCTTCCTGGCACTGGGGGTACCCAACGTCTTGTTCGTCTCGTGGGCAAACCGGTAGCGATCCAGATGATGGCAGAAGGAACAACCTTCGGGTTTGACGAAGCGCATCAGCACGGCCTCGTTAACGAGATCTACGATCATGAGGACCGCGAATCCTTTATAACCGCAGTGCTAGAATACGCGAGTCAATTCACGACGCCTAATAAGGCAACCAAGGCAGTCGGACTTATCAAGCGTTCGGTGCAGACAGGTGCAGAACTTCCTTTTGAACTAGCTCTGGCGCTAGAAAGGGAGCTACAGGCTCAGCTCTTTTCTAGCAGTGACGCAAAAGAGGGCCTAAACGCTTATGTGGAGAAGCGAGCTGCCGAGTTCACTGGAGACTGAAGCTGACTGGGTGCAGAACTTATAGAGGCGGGGAGTCCGGAACGCGCTCCGGGGCCCCGTTTCACATTCATGAGTAAGTCCCTAGGAGAGGAAATGTCTGAACAGACGATCCGGGATAAGATGTGGATTGGAAACGAGTGGACGGACGCAACGGATGGGAGCACATTCGCTTCCATAAACCCGGCGACTCACGATACCATCGCTGAAATTGCGTCCGGGCAGGCTGAAGACATAGACCGCGCAGTCGAAGCAGCCAAGGAAGCACTGATAAATCCAGAATGGCGGGACATGAACCCGCACAAGCGTTCTCGTCTCCTGTGGAAGCTCGCCGATGCAGTGCAAACCAACGCGGACGAGCTCGGCGCTCTTGAGACCGCCGACAACGGCAAACCTTATTTTGAGTCTCGCAAGGTCGACCTGCCAAGCGTGATTGAGAATCTTCGTTATTTCGCTGGCCTCGCCAACAAGATTGAAGGTGCCACGATACCGGTTGCCGGTCCGTTCTTAAACTACACGCTGCGCGAACCGGTCGGTGTAGTCGGTTGTATAACGCCATGGAATTTCCCTCTCTCCCTCGCGACCTGGAAGGTGGCCCCTGCGCTGGCGTGTGGGAATGCGGTAATTCTGAAACCAGCGGAACAAACACCCTTATCGTCACTGCGCCTAGCAGAGCTAGCCGCTGACGTCGGGTTCCCGTCCGGCGTCCTCAACGTCGTACCGGGCTTCGGAGACACAGCGGGCGCAGCCTTGGTCGCTCATCCGGGCGTTGATGCGGTCGCCTTTACCGGCTCTACGGATGTGGGGAAAATGGTGATGCGGAGTTGTGCTGACACGCTCAAGAAGGTGTCTCTGGAACTCGGAGGCAAATCCCCAAATATCGTACTTGCCGATGCAGACGTAAGATCAGCAGTGCGGGGAGCAATTACGGGGATCTTCTACGGGAAAGGCGAAGTGTGTGCTGCCGGCTCTCGAGTCCTCGTCGAGCGAGAGATCTACGACGACTTTCTCGAAGAATTCACTGCACGTGCCGAAAAGATGACGATCGGTGATCCTATGGATCCTAGTACCCGACTCGGTGCCATTGTCAGCGAAGAACAGCTAGAACGGGTGCTGGGCTATGTCGAATCGGGGAAAAACGACGGGGCGCGACTAGTCGCAGGTGGAGAGCAGGCCACCGTCAACGGGAAAGGAAACTTCGTAACCGCCACCGTGTTCGCCGACGTTGACCCGAGCATGACGATCGCTCAAGAGGAGATCTTTGGGCCCGTCGCAGCTGTGATCCCCGTCGAGGATGTCGACCATGCAATCGAAGTCGCCAACGACACTATGTACGGATTAGCCTCTGGAGTCTGGACTAGGGATATCGGTAAAGCACACAAAGTGGCTCGAGAGCTCCAAGCTGGCACAGTGTGGATCAATACATATAACCAGTATGATTCTGCATCGCCGTTCGGTGGCTACAAGGCCAGTGGCTTCGGTCGAGACCTTGGCCATGAGGCGGCCCTCGAAAAATACACGCAGACTAAGAGCGTCTGGGTGGCGGTTGACGGCTAGCGTGCCACCAACCGACCCCAGTTAACCCACACAGGACGATATGACACGGGAAGCATGGATCATCGACGGTGTCCGAACTCCGATTGGTAGGCACGGAGGAGGACTGGCACCCGTTCGCCCAGATGACCTAGCAGCAATAACGATCGAAGAGCTCGTTAAACGCAATGATATAGACCCAAGCACTGTGGACGACGTGCTCTTAGGGTGCATTAATCAGGCGGGTGAAGACAACCGTAATGTCGCTCGGATGGCCCTGCTTCGGGCGGGACTTCCAGTCGAGGTGCCGGGCCAAACCGTAAATCGCCTCTGCGGATCAGGAATGCAGGCTCTTCTCTCATGCTTCCATGCAATTCAAGCCGGAGAAGGCGACGTATTCATCGCGGGAGGTGTTGAGAGCATGAGCCGCTCTCCATTCGTGATGCTAAAGCCAGAGGTCGGTTACGCGCGAGGCCATCCTAAAACCGCTGACACGGTTCTGGGCTGGCGCTTTCCAAATCCTGCCTTCGCACCGGAGTGGACGATCGGTCTAGGTGAGACCGCAGAAGTGATCGCAGAAGAGTTCGGGGTCTCACGTGAAGCGCAGGATGCCTTTGCAGCCGAAAGTCAGCAGCGAGCAGAGAGAGCCATGGATGCAGGCGTGTTCGTTGATGAACTAGTCCCTGTCTCCGTGCCACAACGCAAAGGTGATCCAATTCTCGTGGATACGGATGAGCACCCGCGTGCAGACACAACAGCAGAAGCCTTAGCAAGACTCCGTCCAGTTTTCAGGGAGAATGGCAGCGTTACAGCAGGAAACTCCTCTGGAATTAACGACGGAGCAGCCGCGCTTCTTATAGTTTCAGCTGAACGTGGAAAGGAGCTCAACCTCGAACCTATGGCTCGGATCGCCGGAGGAGCAGTAGCAGGAGTCGAGCCACACAGAATGGGTATCGGACCGGTCCCAGCCACCCGCAAAGCTCTAGCAAGACACGGGTGGTTGATAGATGACATCGATATAGTAGAGCTGAATGAAGCCTTTGCCGCGCAGTCAATCCCATGTATCAACGAGCTAGGACTCGATCCAGAACGTGTGAACGTTAACGGAGGAGCGATAGCTCTTGGGCACCCAGTGGGATGCTCAGGAGCCAGAATCGTAGTTACGCTAGTCCACCAGATGAAACGCCAAGAGGCTTCGCGAGGCATGGCCTCCATGTGCATCGGCGTTGGTCAAGGCATTACAAGCCTTTTGGAAATCGCGTGAGCGAGATCCGCACTGTAGCAGTTCTCGGAGCCGGTACTATGGGGCATGGCATAGCTCAAGTCAGCGCCATGATCGGCTGTCTGGTGCGCCTGTTTGACGCCAACAACAGTGCCACGTCAGCTGGTATTGATAAAATTCGTGACAATCTCGACAAGGGGATCGCCCGCGGGAAGCTGACTAAAGATGTCCGAGACAGGACCTTAGAAAATATCACGACAACGGGGAGCATTTCAGAAGCAGTGACCGGAGTCGACCTGGTGGTGGAGGCGGCCCCCGAAGCCATCGACCTAAAAGAGTCGATTTTCGCAGAAGTCGAATCAGCAGTTCCGGATCATGCCATTCTCGCGACGAACACATCCTCGCTTTCGATTGCTCAGATCTCTTCATCGTTGAGGAGTCCCAGCCGCTTTGTGGGAATGCACTTCTTCAACCCAGTTCATATCATGGCGCTCGTAGAAGTCGTATGGGGGCCCCAAACATCTGACGCGACTCTAGAAGCTGCAGTTCAGTTTGCACGAAGGCTTGGGAAAGAACCGATCGTAGTTCGGGATGCTCCAGGCTTTGCATCGTCTCGGCTAGGAATCGCACTAGGGATGGAAGCCATCCGGATGGTCGAACAAGGTGTCGCATCGCCTGAGGATATCGACAAAGCAATGGAGCTAGGCTACCGCCACCCCATGGGACCGCTCAAACTCACCGACCTCGTAGGACTCGACGTGCGACTTAAAATTGCCGAGTACCTGCATGAGGCATTAGGCTCGGACGCCTTCACACCCCCCAACCTACTTCGACAGATGGTCGCAGAAGGAAGGCTGGGCAAGAAGTCAGGAGAAGGCTTCTATTCATGGTAGGCAGAGGCACCCAATCGGTTCCTCAAATCTTAAGTGGACCAGAGGTGACAGAGAGTTTTTTCACACTGCTGACCGCATTCATCTGACCAATGGAGTCTTGATGGCCGACGTACCGGTTCTGCTAGAGAAGCGCGAAGACCACATCGCCGTCATAACCCTCAATCGGCCCGAGAAGCTTAACGCGCTCAACGCGGAGGTTCGCCGTATCCTTCGGGAAACGTTCGACGAACTCGCATTAGACGACGACGTCCGGGTAGTCGTGCTTCACGGCGCCGGAGAGAAAGCGTTCGTCGCTGGTGCAGATATCACTGAATTTGCAGAACGCACGCCCGAAGAACAGCGTAAGCTTTATACGCAGCGAAGAGTCTACGAGACCGTAGCCGACTTTCCTAAGCCCGTCATCTGTGCCATCCACGGCTTCTGTATTGGCGGTGGTTCAGAACTCGCCCTTGCATGTGACATCCGTGTCGCTGATCGCACGGCAAGAATCAGCCAAGCCGAGATCAGAATAGGGTTAATTCCGGGCGGTGGAGGGACTCAGCGTCTAGCTCGCCTAGTCGGTCACGGATGGGCTTCAATCATCAGCCTTACTGGTGACTTCATCGAGGCTGAAGAAGCACACCGGATAGGGTACATTGACATCCTAGTCGAGGAAGGCGAGCACCTTGAACGAGCCTTTCAACTGGCCGAACGCATGTCGCGCTGGAGCCCTGTCTCTCTGCAACTCGCGAAAGCAGCGATCAGAGCGGCCTCCGAGAAGCCATTGGCGGAAGGGTTGCTGTACGAAAAAGATCGTTTCCTCGACGCCTTCGCATCCGAAGATGGACGCGAAGGGGTCACAGCATTCGTCGAGAAAAGGAAACCGAATTTCAAGGGGCGCTAACCGGAAGTGAAGCTGAGTGGCGCCATACATCTCCCCTGCCCACAGGAACCCTCGGTCAAAACCATTTCTATCGGTCTTCTTAGCGCAGCACTGCTAAGTCTTGCTGCGTGTACCGCCGACTCCAACGAACTCCTAGAACTCGATCTCCCGGAGAGTATCTGTGCACCGCCAGGATATGGAGTAACTCAGGCTGGGCCGGGCGTATTTACGAACACGATTTTGTCGCACGAACGACAGATCGTACTTATGGGTGGAGGTGCAGAAAACGACCAGGCCATGGTAGGCTTTCTGCAAGGAGCAGCGGGAGGAGATGTCCTCATTCTGAGAGCCAGTGGATCAACCACGAGCTACCCGTCTTATTTCATGTGGGAACTCGAAACGGATCCGCAACCGAACGCGGCAGTGACCATCCGACTCGACGTACCCGAAGCAGGAACGGACCCGGGAGTCCTATGCAAAATCAAACACGCCGAGGCCATCTGGTTAGCAGGAGGAAGCCAGTGGAACTATCTGGGTCTGTGGCCTCAGACGCTCCACGAGCAACTCCAGCAAACCATAACTAGGCAAATAACGATAGGAGGAACGAGCGCAGGCGCTATGTCGCTTGGTGAAGGTGTCTTTGACGCACGTGAAGGATCAATAACATCTGACGAGGCTTTAGCAGACCCACTTAGCAGTAACGTATCCATCTCCCTCTCACCTTTAGCTCAACCAGAACTGAACAGCACCCTGATCGACTCCCACTTCTCCGAACGTCATCGCGAAGGTCGTTTAATTGCCTTCCTGGCTCGGTTTTCATTGTTGACGGGAAAAGCAGGTGTGAGGGGCATCGGTCTAGATGAAGGCACTGCACTGACAATTGACGATTCAGGCTTCGAGGTTTTCGGTCCTAACGACGAGAAAGCAATCTGGGTATACGAATATGTTGGGAATCCCTCAATGACACCTGGTGAACCACTCACATTGCAAGAGACAGTCCTCAAGATACGTATACCTCCAGGATCAAGAGGCGAGTGGCCGATCGATATGGGCACATGGTCACCGTCGGAGCTTTCCGTCGTCGAAGGCATTCTCACCACATACCCTTCTCAACCGGGTGCGAAGAAGCTCGATGCAGGCTAGGATTGCCCCCTTCATCACCTAGGGATCCGTCCATGCGCATAGCTCGAACCGCTTTTCTTTTGGGAGCGTTACTCCCGTTCACACCAGCGCTTTCTGGCCAAGAGGCCGAACAACTTGGCCTGATCCAGGAACACCTCCACTCAGAATTATCATCGATTGCGGAGCGTTACGAAGGCGTAGCTGGCATACACGTGCTCGATCTCAGCAGTGGAGATCGATTCGCCGTCCGGGACGACTTCATCTTTCCTCAAGCGAGCGCGATCAAGATCCCTATTCTCCTTGAGCTATTTCGCCGAGCTGAATCAGATCCGGGCCTCCTGTCAAAGCGGATAGAGATGACAGAAGAGGTGAGGACGGGTGGCAGTGGAGTGCTCGGTGTACTGACCGATGGAGGATCAGCCCTATCCTTGGAAGACTACGCCATCTACATGATCCTCCACTCCGACAATACAGCAACGAACATATTGATCGATGAGTTGGGGATGGGTCCTATCAACGCTCTTTCGGCCTCACTTGGTGCACCGAATACTCTGCTGCAGAGAAAAATGATTCAACCAGAGGAGTCGGCTCGCGGAAATGAAAATCTCTCGACTCCTAGAGATGCAGCAGAGATCATGAAAAGGATCGCCAACTGTGAACTACCGATGAGCGAGATCGCGTGTGCTCGTGTTATCGAGATTCTTTCCATTCCAAAAGGAGGACCGATTCGCAGGCCAGTGCCCAACGCCATACCAATCGCATTCAAGCCAGGAGGAATCACCGGAGTGGCGACTGTCTGGGCAATCGTTGACGTACCGGATCGGCCATACGTAATAACCGTAATGTCCAATTACGGTGGAGATGGAGGAGCCGTGATTGAAGCCGCCCAAAAAGCAGCGTACAGCTACTTCAGCCGACTCTCCGGTATCACAGAGTACGGGACTCGCGTGCCACTGAATGTAAAAAAACGGATTAGAGAATCAGGATCGGGCCAATGAACCTCAAGACCGCGCGTATTCTAGCCGCCGCATACCACATATTGATGCTTTATTTCGTGACGTGGCCTGGACTCCTTCCGTTCGCAAAAGCAGAGCCTCTGGTTTTCGGCCTTCCATTTACAATGGCTTGGATCGCCGCTTGGATTTCCGGAAGTGTGGTTTGTTTGATCCTCCTCGACACAGTGGAGAAGCGTTACCGGACCAAAGATGGAGCTGACGACTGATGGAACAGTGGGTAGTGGTCACCATCATCATCGCAGCATATCTGGCTCTTACCCTAACAATCGGGCTCATGGCGGGCAGAGGGCAGAGCGACAGCGTTACAGGTTACGTAGCAGCGGACAGAAGCTTTGGTCTACTCGTCATGTACTTCGTGACAGGTGCGTCGGTATTCAGCGCTTTCGCCTTTCTCGGTGGCCCCGGCTGGGCATACTCACGAGGAGCAGCAGCTTTCTACATCCTCGCCTATGGTGCTCTCGGTATGGCACCCTTTTACTGGGTCGGTCCGCGTGTAGCCAAGCTAGGTCGCCAGCATGGGTTCGTAACGCAGGCACAGCTGATTACCGGCCGTTTCCCTTCCAAGAACCTGTCTGGGCTTATTGCGCTTCTAAGCCTGATAGCCTTCGTCCCATACGTCACGCTCCAAATGCGCGGAGCAGGTATTGTTATCGAGGCAGTCACCGATGGGAACGTACCAATTTGGCTGGGATCAGCAGTCGCCTACGGAATCGTCATTGCCTACGTGCTGTCGGCAGGAGCTATGGCCGTCGGGTGGACGAACACCTTCCAGGGCATCTTTATGGTCGTAATAGCCTGGTCCCTGGGTCTGTACTTACCCAACGCCCTCTATGGCGGTATCGGAGAGATGTTCACGCAGATCATTGCGGAACGTCCGGAGTTACTTGATCCACCGGGCCTCACCGCAACAGGTGAGCCTTGGAGTTGGGGGGCCTACTCAACGTTCATACTAGTAAGCGCTATAGGTCTGATGATGTGGCCCCACCTATTTATGAAGGCGTTCACGGCTAAAGACGACGAGACAATGCGGCGCACTGTGATCCTTTTCCCGACGTTTCAACTCTTCCTGATTCCGGTCTTCCTGATCGGTTTTTCAGGAGTCCTATTCCCAGGGTCACCATCTTCTAGCGACTTTATTCTCCCGTTCATGATCCTAGAAACAGATTTGCCGGCTTTAGTAGTCGGCCTCTTCTGTGCGGGCGCTCTCTCGGCCTCAATGTCGACCGGGGACGCACTGCTCCACGCCTCAGCCTCAGTGGTCGTCGAAGACGGTGTCCAGCAATTCGTAGACTTAAGTGAACGCGCGCAACGTCGTCTGATGCAAGGTATCGTGCTCCTGACCGGAGCGATTGCCTATGTCTTTGCGCAGGACCCTGATTCCTCTCTGGTATTACTATTGGCATCGGCCTACGGTGTCATCTGCCAGTTCGCACCTACCGTGATAGCGGCACTCTATTGGAAACGAGCGACAACCAAAGGAGTGATAGCTGGCCTGATAGCGGGCACAATCACCGCATTTTTCTTCTGGCAGAACCCCGAACTTAAGCCTTACGAAATGCACGAGGGCATCCTGGGCTTGATCGTCCACATCCCGACACTGGTCGGAATGAGCTTGGTTACGTCAGCGCAAGAAGCTGAACATCTACAAAAGTTCTTCGACTGAGTCGGCCGTCTTCCGAGAGGAAAAGTGACCCCGCCTCACGAGCTCCACAGTATTTCTCGATGGGGTGCAACGCAGCACTCAATCGTCGGCGCGAACGAGAGGAAGGCTCCCGGACAATCCTGCGACGGCGACTGCTCCAGTCCCGACGGGCACGCGCACCGCATGCATTTCGTTCGGGGGTGTCACCCTCCGTGTCAGGTGCGGATTCAAGGCCAGAATGGACTCTAGATCGACTCCAAGGGCGTCAGCAACGCTCAGAAGCGCCGTTCCTCCCGGTACAAAAATGTTGTCATACCGGTAAGGAGTGATGTAGCTCTGTTGCGACTCCCGCGGCGCCACTTCTCTGGCGAGCCTAGCCACCGCGATCATCTTCGGAACGTATTCCCGCGTCTCTCGCGGAAGATATTCGTCGATCTCCCAAAACAGGGCGTCGTCCCATTCTTTGTCCGCTGCATGGCGAAGTAACACGCGCTCTAAACGACCTGGACCAGCGTTGAAGGCCGCAGCTGCTAGATACCAGGAACCGCCAAACCGCTGGTGCAGGTATGAAAAATAATCTAACGCCGCCTCGGTTGCTCGAACCGGATCCCGTCGCTCGTCAACGAACGGATCAAGACGGAGCCCCCAATGCTCTGCAGTTGGACCCATGAACTGCCAGAGCCCCACAGCTGAAGCCGGCGACACGGCTTGAGGCAAATACTCCGACTCAATCATAGGGATGAAGACAAGTTCTCTTGGCATCCCCCGCATTTGAAGATGAGTCTGAATTATTTCGTCGAAACGTTTTTTTCGGACTAGGAGATCTGCGAACTTGTTGCTTTGTACACCCCGATAGAGGTTCACCCACTTCTCGACTCGCGGATTGTCAGCCAGTCTAATTGAGCTCCAGTGGTCTTTTCCAGCAGGAAAGTCTTCGAGCGTGAGCATCTGTGGATCCAACGAAGAAGCTCTTGGATCATCCCCATGACACCCTGCGGAACCTATGAGGGCTATGAGGAGAGCCACTCCTATCTCATAGAACGAGACACTGGAATTTTTGAGCTTCTTCGGGGACACAGACCTCGAATCCCCTATGTCGACACGAGCACCGGGCTCGGGAACGGCAACAGTAGACAAGGTTTACCTCCTTCTCTCGTCGCACCGACGTCAGGTAAGTATAGCTTATTTTCATGTTTTGGGTAAACAATCAAGAACACAGAGCGATTTTCCATTGCGTGTCCAAGTCGCCTAGACATGAAAAAAGGTCCGACGTGAGAGACCTTTCGCTCTCCGTCGGACCCGTTGGTCTAAGAGGAATTTACTCGGATGCGTAGACCGAAACGACGTTACGAGCTCGCATACGCTCGAACGTAACAACGCCATCGATCAGAGCAAAAAGCGTGTCATCTTTACCCCGCCCCACGTTACGACCGGGATGGAACTTTGTCCCTCGCTGACGCACTATGATGCTCCCCGCGTTGATCGGTTGTCCACCAGCGCGCTTGATACCAAGACGATTTGGGTTGCTGTCTCGACCATTACGACTGGAGCCTACACCCTTCTTGTGTGCCATGACGCTAACCCTTTATTGAAAGCGGTCGGGCGCTGCTCAGACGAGCGCAACCTCTTCGACCCGAATCTCAGTGAAGTCCTGTCGGTGCCCCTGTTTTTTTCGGTAGCCCTTCCGACGCTTTCTTTTGAACACGATGATCTTGTCACCCCGACCATGCCTGATCACCTCGGCCTTCACTGACGCACCGTCGACGGTAGGCGTACCCACTTTGACGTTCTCCTCACCATCACCAGCAACGAGAACATGATCGAAGGTAACCGAATCCCCTGGCTCGGCTTCGAGGGCAGGGATACGCAGACGGGCTCCGGTCTCAGCTCGGAACTGCTTACCGCCTGTCTTAAAAACTGCATACATATCGTGATCCCGAGGTGGAATCGGTATTGATCTAGAGCCCGTAAATGTCGAAAAGCACCCTAGTGCGGTCAAGGGACAAGAACGTGCTTACGCGGCATACTTCTCCGTAACATCTGTCTCAGCTGGTCCAGATAGTAGCCGGAATTCATCAAGCTGCATCAAAGGATCGTCCCGGAGCCTCAACTGAAGTTGCGTTCGGCCCGCAAGCCGCCTCAAGAAACCAGGCTCCTCTTCGATAACTCGCAAGGCTACTTCCGGATGCACTCGCACCACAAGACTCTTTTCTTCCTTCGAAGCCGCCGCTCGCTTTAGTGTCCGCTCGATCTGTCTCACCACGCTAGCTGGCGTATATACCCGTCCGATGCCCCCACACGACTGGCATATCGAAGTAAGCGAATTAAAAACCGAAGGACGGACCCTCTGACGAGTCATTTCGACAAGACCGAGACTTGATACTTCGAAGGCCTTTGTTCGAGCTCTATCTCGGCCCAAGTGAGACCGAAGCTCTCGAAGCACTTTGTCTCGATTCTCCTGCATGTCCATGTCGATAAAATCCACTACAATGATGCCCCCTACATCTCGCAGGCGCAGTTGCTTCGCGATCTCTCTTGCCGCCTCAAGATTGGTTTTCAGAATTGTCTGCTCAGGATCTCTCTTACCCTTTCCAGTGAAGCGCCCGGTGTTCACGTCGATTGAAACCAGCGCCTCGGTGGGTTCTATGACCAGACTCCCACCTGACTTAAGCGGGACATTTCTTCTAAAAGCCCTCTGAATCTCCTCCTCGACTCCGAATTCATCGAACAGAGACGTCGGACCACTGTGGAGGTGCACCCTATCAAGAAGATCTGGATCGACGGACTTGACGTAGTCACTGATCTCTTCGTATGCCTGTTTTGAGTCTACACGGAGCGCCTCAAACTTGCCGCTGAAAAGATCTCGTATAACTCCACTGATCAGGGTCGCTTCACGATGCACCGGCGAGGGCGCCGAAAGCGCTTCGGCATCTCTACTGATTTTCTGCCAGCGCTCATGGAGCCGAAGAAACTCTTTCTCGAGTTTAATGGGCGTAACCTCTTCGCCAACCGTACGAACGATCAATCCGCCACTTTTCTTTGGCAGGAACTTTTGGGCCATTTTTCGGAGCTTGGCGCGCTGATTGCGATCCTCAATCTTGCGACTGATACCCACGCGCGATGCATAGGGCATGTAAACGAGAAAGCGCCCAGGTAAAGAAATAT